>Ga0247609_10002396_pt1 | contig 19965 bp, 22 predicted proteins | sample 172DNAGHGlowgp2_FD_193487 | JGI IMG/M metagenome (GOLD analysis project Ga0247609, IMG submission 193487) | Sheep rumen microbial communities from Palmerston North, Manawatu-Wanganui, New Zealand - 1728 DNA GHGlow gp2 | ecosystem: Host-associated > Mammals > Digestive system > Stomach > Rumen ...
TTGCTTTTGATAGAATTGTTAAAGCAAACTCTGAAGGGAAAACAGAGATAACGTTTAACTTTATGAAAAAACTTTATGATAAATGGTTTGATGGTGTAAGTCCAGATGAACGTATTAAAATTCATAATTCTTTTGTGAAATATCTTAGGTTTTATGGGTTTGATATATATGACGAAGATATTTTTTATCATTCTAGTGGTGAATTATATGATGATTTTGTAACTGTTGAATGGTGGAATGATTAAAAAAGTTCTTGACAAAGCACTTTTTCTTTTATATAATATCTATATTGGTTGAGGGATTCGTATTAGTACTAACTTTTAGGAGAAATGATTATGGCAAATTTTGAAGTTAAAGTTGTTAAAATTGATTCTAAAGAAAATCATCCTAATGCTGACCGCTTAACCATTTATAAAATAGGTGGTTATACTTGTATTTCTAACAAATTAGAAGATGGTTCTGACCGTTATAATGTTGGTGATTTGGTTGTTTACATTCCTTCTGATTCAGTTTTACCAGAAGCTCTTTTAAAGAAAATGGGGTTTTGGGATGAAGAAAAAGGAAAAGGTGTTTTAGCAGGTTCTTTAGGAAACCGTGTTAAACCATTGAAACTTCGTGGAATTTTTTCAGAAGGTGTTTTATATCCAGTTCATTGTACATATGAAACAATCTGTATTGATGGTAATACTTGGAAGAAAATTAATGGTTGTTCTATTGAAGACCCTGTTGATGGTGGAGATTGGGCATGGTCTGAAAACATTGAAGGAATGGATGTTTCTAAAATACTTGGTATTACAAAGTATGAACCAGTAATTCCTGCTTCAATGGGTGGTGAAATCTTCAATGGTGGAACTGAAATTGTTGTTCCTTATGATGTTGAACCAATTCAAAAATATATGACTTCTTTAAAAGAAGGAGAATTGGTTGAATTTACTGAAAAAGTTCATGGAACACAAACTCGTTTTATCTTTACAAAAGGTGTTTCTAATGATGAAGCATTTGGTGAAGATAAAGATATTTACATTGCTTCTAAAGGACAAGGTGATAAAGGTTTGTTCTTTAAAGATAATGAATCCAACAAAAATGCTTATTATGTAAAAGCATTTACTGATAACCGTATTGAAGAAAAGGTTAAATCTTCAAACCTTTACAAAGAATGTGATATGATTACATTGTTTGGTGAAACATATGGTATGCAAGACTTGAAATATGGTTTATTAAATGGTCAAATTGGCTATCGTCTATTTGATGTTTATGTTGGAAAACCTCGTCAAGGTCGTTTTTTGAACTTTGAAGAATGTAAAGCATTTGCTGAAGAAATTGGTGTAGAAAGAGTTCCTTCATTATATGTTGGTCCTTTCTCAATGGAAAAAGTTGCAGAATATACTTCTGGTAAAACAACTTTAGGTAGTAACTTGAACCAAATTCGTGAAGGAATTGTAATAAGACCTTTAAATGAACGTTATGAAGATGAACTTGGTAGAGTTATGCTAAAATCAGTTTCTGAAGCATACAAACTTCGTAAAGGTGAAACAACAGAATATAATTAAGGATAAAATTATGCCTAGAAAAGCAAATGTTTATGCTTGTACTAAACACGCAGAAATGGCATTGGTTAATCTTGACCAATGTCATATTTTAGCTATATCTAAATTACCTGATAATAATCGCTGTGAAATCTTCAAAAATAAGAGTTATGATGAAATAATGGAAATACTTATTTTATATAGAGCATTTATTATTAAAACCATTAATGAAAAATTTGGATGTGGTATTGTTACAATAACTAAATCAAGCAATGATAATAAAATTGGTGCTGATTTAATTTGTGTGTGTAATGGAAATGTAATAAATGTTGAAGTAAAATTTGGAAATGAAACAAGTAGTGCTATAGGTATGAAAGTATTTTCTGATATTTTTGAAACAACACTTTTTACAACAATGCTTGATTTAAGACATGTTAGAAGACTTTGGCATAGAATGTTTATAAATGAAGGTTATAATGAGGAGTTACAATTAGCAAGGCTTTATTCAGCACAAATTGATTATGGAAAACAATTCAATGAACAATTTGCTGGAAAAATATTAGGAAATGATACAGTTGATTTTATTGAACAAAACATAATTAATAATTCCGGTTCATCTGCTTATAAATGTGAGAACTATTTAAAATTCGGTATTGTTGATGATGAGTTTGCTATCATTGATTTTCAATATTTTAGAGGAAGAAAATGGACAATAATGCCAATAAATATTGACGATGAAAAACGAATTAATGTGCGAATAGAGAGTGATGCTAATGAGGTGGTTACATTTATTTTAAATTGGAAGAATAATTACAATTTAAGAGGACATGGTAAATTTGCTTCAAAATTAGGGTTAGGAAGTCCTAGTTGGAATGTAACCTTTAAAAGGAATGATAATGAATGATTTAGACCAGTTTTATACTAAAATAGATGTTGCTAAACAATGCTTAGATGTTCTTGAACAAAATGTTGTTATGGATAATTGTTTTATTTTAGAACCTTCTGCTGGTACTGGAGCTTTTTTAAAATACTTAAAATATGATTATTATGCTTGTGATATTGAACCAAAGGGAGAAAATATTGAATGTAAAGACTTTCTTAAAGATGATATATTTGATAAATTACCTAAAGATAAACATATAATTGTTCTTGGTAATCCTCCTTTTGGAAAACGTTCTAAATTAGCATTAGAATTTATTGAGAAAGCATTTACTTATTCAGATACGATTGGGTTTATTTTGCCAGTTCAGTTCTTAAAATATTTAACTCAGAAGCAAATAAGAAATGATGCTAGATTGATATATTCTGAAATTCTTGAACCTGAAAGTTTTATACATGATGATAAATCGTATTCTGTAAGATGTTGTTTTCAAATATGGACAATTAATGATGATAAACCTGATTTGAGATTAAGGATTGCTCCTAAAATTTCTCATGAAGATTTTGAAATGTGGCAATATAACAATACTAAACAAGCATTAAAGTATTTTGATAAAGATGTTTATGGGTGGGATTTTGCTGTTCCACGACAAGGTTATCAGGATTATACAATCCGAGAAACTAATCCTGATAAAATGGATAGACGGAAACAATGGATATTTTTTAAGGCTAAAAATCAGGAGGTTTTAATGAAGTTGATTTCTTTAGACTTTGATAAATTATCTAAGAAAAATACTTCTACACCAGGGTTTGGTAAAGCTGACGTAATAGAAGAATATGAAAAAAGTGCTTGACAAAGCACTTTTTCTTTTATATAATGTATCCATAATGAAATTGGAGAGAAACAATGTTTGAAGCATTACTTACATCACTTATTATAATACCATTTGTTATAATTTTAAGTATCTATGGGATAGCTGGATTATATTTAATGACAATATTCCCAATTCAAATGGTTTATAAATTATGGAAGGATAAATGTGATGTTAAAAGTAGATAATACGAGTAAATTAAAAGATGTAATGGAATTTAAAGATGGTGCTTATTACAAGTTTGTTTGTTTAGTAAGAGCCAAGGATTACAAAGAAAATTCTGATGAACAAGTTCTTCATTGTATGGAAAAACAAGAAATCCTTGTTAAAGATTGGCTTGTTGATACTCCTGAACGATTAGCAGGAACACTTCCTGATATGCTTAAATTTACAGAATTGTTTAAGTGTAGATTGTATATGTGTACTGATAGAAAGTCTGTATTAAAAACATTGAAAACAATGAGAGATACTGTTCAAAATTATCTTGACCCATTTTTAGGAAATCCTAATGCAAATTGTTCTGTAAGAGCAGTTAAAAAAGTTGCTTCTTCTGCAAGTAATATGGATGAATCTTCTGATAAAGGTGGTAGAAAATGGCTTTTTGATGTTGATACTAAAGATGAAGAAGTTTTAAAAATGGTCGAAGAATATTGTGGAAGTTCTTATGAATCAACATTTGAAACAAAAAGTGGATACCATGTTGTAGCAAAAAGAAATTTTGATGCACATCGTTGGGTAGAACTTGAATATAATAATGTTGAACTTAAAGAAAATGCCATGGTTTTAGTAGCCATGGGATAAAAATAATTTTGACAATCTTTGTCCAATGTGTTATAATTATCTTGTAATTATGAATTAAAGGAATTATAATGACATTGGACAAAGATAGAATGAATTGGGATAATAACTTCAGCATTAGATTTACATTGAATGATGGCAGAAGTTTAGAGAAAATTCCAAATAATATTTTCATGGTTGAATTACCAGAAATTAAAGCAGTAGATATTGATACTGATGATTTAGATAAGCATATCCGCTTAACATTACGCTCATTACAAGATGGTTCTGTTGAGAAAGAAGTTTATGACATTTTGTTTAGAACGGAATTTGATATTGAATTATCGTTAAGTAATCCAAATAAAGTTGATTATGTTTATAAGGCTTGTTCAGTTGAAAAGATTGAATTTTCACCTCTTATGAATAAAAAAACAGCAAATCCATTTAATTTCACTATTTCAGCTAAGATTTCTCAAATTATATACAAAGGTGCTTCTGAAGAAATAACATTTGGTAGAATTGTCAACCCATATGACCCATTAGATATTGAAAATAAAAATGAAGGAGATGACAATGCTTCCGTATAAATTTATGATGAATGATGAGACAAATAATCTTTTCATTCAATTTGATGATGAAAAATATAAGTCTGTTTTAGCTAAGGTTGGACATATACAATATAATGAACAAGGCGAAATTGAATTTGATATGGAATTACCAGAAGGTAAGGAATCATTTTATGATGATGAAACTTTCATTGAAAATATTCAATCAGCTGTTTTTGATATTGTTGCTAAATCAGTTAATTCTTATTGGAATGAAGCAACACAAGCAATATTAACAGATTTAGAATCAAAGGTTAGAAAAGCATTGAACCAATATAAAATTGAATTACCTGAAGGTAAAACATTTTTAGAAATTCTTGGTGAAAAGGGATATATTGTTAATGAGGATGAAAATGATAATAACAGATTGGTGGCAATTAACCATGATAAAAACATAATTTATCATTTTGATACTCAGGATGATTTATCAATGATAAGAAATGTCATAACAGGTGGTCATTTGATTCTTTAAAAAAGGCTCCAATTTGGAGCCTTTTTTATTTGTCTAGGAGGAAAAGAAATCCGACAACTTTATCAAAAAAACTTGCTGTATGTACAGTAATATTATCATTTGGACTTATATATAGCCCATTATCGTATAATTTAAGTTTCTTTGAGTTAATATCTAAAGGGTGAGATAAATCATCTGAAGTCATGATTAATTTAAGATAATTAACATTACCCTTTCTAATAACAGGTTCCATTGAAAATAGTTGAGAAGCATATGGAGGAAGAAATAAAGTAATTTGTTTCATTGATTTATTATGATATGAACAATTTAATTTATATTTTCCAGCCATCATTTCAAAAGACTCTGTTTTAGTACGATTACCTGATGATAATTTAATTTTTACATCATCAATAATATCATATGTTCTATTATTAAATACATTCATCTTCATTTGAATTATCCTTTGTATGAAAATATTTATGGAACAAAATCCACAAAAAAGCGTTCTAACAAAAGGTTAATAGTCGGTAACGATAAATATTTTTAACAATGTTAGAGGATTAGAAATGAATCTTTATTTATTACAACAATATCAGTTTATTCAAAGTCTTTATAAGAACAATTCATATTTGGATGTACTTATGAATATTGATGATTTTTTTGACATTCTTCATGTCTATGCTTTTCCTAATTGGATTGATGCTCAAATTGTCGATGTTAAGTTTATGAAATATTTTACAAATGTAATTTTGAAGGCAGATAGAAACGAAAAGGATAAAGAAAAAGATAAATGCCCTGACCCAAGAGCCGGTGTTTTATTAACTAAGTATGATTGTAAAGTTGAATATATCAAAACAACTGAAGTATTACCAGTTGAAGTAAAATCGGAAAAAGATGTTATATTTGATAAAAATACAAAAAAATATAGACCAAAAACTCAAACAAATGACGTATGGATTATTGATATATTAATTCCTAATAAACATATTATTAATGATAATTTATTTGACCTTGAATCAATTCAAGCAAAAATTAAATCAGATGATGATGAAAGTGATAATATGGAATCTGTTGTATCAAATAATGATGATTTAAGTATGGGTTCAGGAACAAATGTGGAAGGTGGTATGTAATGCTTACAGAAGGTTTAAGAGAAAAAGATTTAGAATATTTGGTTTCAAATTATGTAAGTATTGACCAATATACTTCTAAATTAGATGATGATAATATAACTGTTGCTTTTTTTATCAATGAAAAAGATGCAGCTGAAGATTTAAGAGATTTTATTGAGAAAGTATTTTATATCGAAATTAGAGATATTGAAATTTCTGATTCATTAACTGATGATAACAAATACATACTCTTTGTTGAGTTTGAAAGAAATATAAATTTTCCTAAGATATTACTTGATATGATTAGTTCAGTAACTAATGTTACCAATAATAAAGATTGGAAATTTAAAACATTTGGAATGAATGATAAAGCAGATTTGACAATAGAAAATATAAAGAATAATGTTCGTCTTTCTAAAATTCGTTCAAATGTTAATAATGATGAAGAAGAACTTAAATCAAAAGAAAAATCTAGTGAAAATTCAGAAAATAAAAAGGTTGAAGAATCCTTTAAAATAAACATTAACGATAGAGGTTGGAAAAGAACATATCTACCAGAAGGATATGTTTCTCAAGAAGAATTTAATAAATTAATCAATGAAAGTGAAACTCTTAATAATAGAGACTTTTCTGAAATTTATTTAATTGAATCTCAATATCCAGAATATGAAGTTATAACAACTGATACTAATGTGTTCTTGGTAAAAGGTGATAAAATCTTAAAGTTTAAATAAGGATTGCAATGAAACTTTATCATGCAACATATTCAAAGTTATTAAGAAAAATTAAGAGAGCAGGATTTCTTGGAAATTCTCCATATAAATTATGGAGTGATTCTAATAACAAATATGTTTATCTAGCCGATAATCCTGATGAAGCATATTCATATGCTGAGACTGCTTTAGATGAAATAGAAAATGAACGTTTATATGATATGTTAGAAGATGATGATATAGTTATTTTGGAAATTGATTCATCAAATCTTGATTTAACTAAATTACAAAAAGATACTAATAATCTCGGAGAAACTACTTATCAATATGAAGGAACAATTCCTGTTAAATTTATAAAAAAGTTCAATTATAACAAATGGATGAGTGAATCATTTAATAACGAAATAAATAAAATATTAAGTCTCGCTGGTGTTCAATTAAATGAAGATAATGAGTATGTACCTTTTATTTTACCAGACCCTTCATATAAACAATTTCATGATTTTTTTAAATTAACAACTTATGGTAAGATTTCAGCAATTATTGACGATGGACATATATATTGTTGGGATTCTGGTTATGCTCATCATGGTAGAATGATAAAATATATAGAACAATCTTTAGGTATAAAAATTAGTAATAATTCAATTTGGGTAAGATTTAAAGAGCCTAATTTATGTTGGGTTTCTGCCGAATATTTTAATGAATATGATGATGACGAATTAGTTGATTTACCTGAACAAGAGTTGAAAAAAATCTTGAGAATAACCCTATTATTAGAAAATATTATCCTAATGGTGTTAAGATAATAAGATTTGATAGAATAGATGAATCAATTGCTTATGCAGAAATGAATGATGATGATATGTTTGTTATTCTCCACAATCCTACAAGAAAAGAATTAAGAGACAATAGTTTAGATGATGAATGTAGAATTGTTAAAGATGGAAAGGGTGGATATTATTTTGCTAGTTCTGAATGGACACATGAACAAATTGAAAATAAATTAAAAAGTAAAAATTTACCATACGAAGAAACTATTGGAGAATTTTATTATTATCAAGACAATTTATTTGCTACAAGAGATGATTGGAATACTGAAGAAGAATATCAAGAATATAAAAATGATTGGTATAAATCTTTAAAATCAATGCCTTACATTGTTAATAATTTTGGTAATTTTAAAGCTGAAATATTTAATGGCGAATATTTAACTGAAGAAATTATTCATGCTAAAAAATCAAATTATGATGATTATATGGCTGTAGTTTTGAAAAATCCTACAAGAAAAGAATTACGAGATAATGGTTTATTTCACTGTCGTATTATTGTAGATTGGAATGATAGAAATACTTATTATTTTGCTGATTCTTATAGTTTTATACATACCGAAATAGTTGAAGCGTTAAACCATGAAGGAATTTCTGCAGTTGAAACACCATTGTTTTATAATTATACTAATAATGAATTTATATTAATGATTGGTCAATATACTGATAAAGAAGCTGAAGAATTTACTAAACGATATGAAAAAGAATTAAGAAATTCACCAAATATTGTTAAAGGATTCGGTAATTTTAAATTTGATACATCTTATGGAGAAGTCTAATGAAGATATTTTTAAAACTTTTACCTTATTTAATAATTGTAGCATTAGGTGTCGGAATCTATTTTGGTTTTACACATATGTCTGGTAAAATTTCAGAAACAGAGAGACAAAATCAATGTTTAATTCTTGAAAAACAAGAATTGGAAAATCAAGTAAAATCTTTAAAAGAAGTGTCAGCATTAACTGTTGACCAATTAGAGTCTTTAAGAAAGAGTGAAAAAGCATCTTTGAAATACATTAATGAAAAGAATAGTGAAATAAATGCCTTGACATTAAATGAAGAACCTAATATAATGTTAATGAAGATTAATGCGTATGAAGAATGTATCGCTAAAAATTCTTTAAATCCAAAAGTTATATGTAAATTGGAGTTACAATGAGTAGAATGATTACAGTAAATGATTTTTCAAAAGAACAATATGATATAATACTTATAGGTTCTGCAGATGAATTAAAAAAGAAAAGTAATATTGGGGATTTATTATTACTTCATGGTAATGCTTATGAAATTAAAAAAATAGGAAGAAGTGATAAGACTTATGAGTTATGTGCTTTATTAATAAACATTAATAATCCTAAAGATAGAGCTATAAGAAGTTTAAATTACTTAGCCAAAGAATTACCTCATCTTATTAAAAAAAAGAATAAAATATTAGAATCTATTGAAAATAAAATACTTTATATAATTCGTGGAGTTCCTGGTTCTGGTAAATCAACATTAGCAAATAAGTTAACTTCAAATGTTGTTGAAGCTGACCAATTTATGTATGAAGATGGTGAGTATAAATGGAAACCAGAAAAGTTACATATGGCTCATAAAAAGTGTCAAGAAACAGTTGAACAATATATGCAAGAAGGTCGTGATAAAATAGCTGTTGCTAATACTTTCATTAAGTTAAAGGATATTAAACCTTATATAAATCTTGCTAAACAATATGATTATAAAATAGTTGTAAAAGAATGTGATGGTGGATTTCAAAATGTTCATAATGTTCCTGATGAAACCGTCAATAAAATGAAAAGTAAATTTCAACCATATATTGAAGAATCTGTTGAAAAGATTATTGCATATCATGGCTCTCAACATAAGAAATTTAACTTTAGAGATGATAAAGTTTTGTATTTAACAACCAATAAAGAAAAAGCTATTTCATATGCTAAAAGAGAATGGGATGAAGGACTTATTGAAGGTGAAGTTCCAGTTGTTTATACATTTGAAGTATCTGTTAAAAATCCTTATGAATGTCATACAGAACAAGAATTTCAAACTGAATTTTGTGAATATCATATGAATGAAGAAGGTGGTAAAGAAGAGTTAATTGAAAAAGGTTATGATTCAATTAAATATCAAGATTTAATTGGAGTATTTTCATCATCTCAAATTAAACTTGTTGATACAGAAGTTTTACCTCCATCTTTGGACTACTATTATCCAAAAGATACTAAATATGGTGATGAAGATATAAATGATTATTATTACGATGGTGAAGAAATGAACGAATCAAAACAATTGACAGAATCAGTTTTTTATGATAATTTAGCATATAATGATTGGAATGAAACATATGAACAATTAACAGTTATATTAAATCCTTCAATTGAATGGTTAAGAAATCAATTAAATAGTGATGATTGTTATGGTTTTAGATTTTTGCATAATACAGAGAAGAATAAATTATATGTTTGGGATTGTAAACAACCTTGGATGCACCAACAAGTTTTTGATATGGTCGATATGGATTGGGGGAAACCTGGTACTAATGTTGTTGGTATTTTTGAACCAAATTGTGTTTCTGTTTGGGAAGAATTAGCTGATGATGGTGAAGCAGAATCTTCAATAGCTTTAGCTAAAAAACTTGATGGAAAGTTGTTTAAAGAGCTTTATCCTGATGGTTATGAAATTACAACTTGTTGTTAGGAGTGGAAAATGAAAAAACTGTTAGCTTTACTTCTTTTATTAACTGCTTGTACAACAACTAAAACAGAAGTTGTCTATAAAACTGTTTATCCTGAATTACCACAAGTTGAATCTCCATTAGTATTAGCAACACTACCTTGTAAATTTTCTATGCCTAAAAATGATGAAACTATTTTTGTTGGGTTTGATAAGGAAAATTATAAATGCTACCTAAAAAATCAAGAGATAAACAGAGAACAAAAACTTTTATATGAAAAATTTGTTGACGAAATAAACAAAGAAAGACAAAAATGGAAAAATCTTAATAAAGGTGTTGACAAAAAATAATTTTTGATGTATAATCTCCCTAATAATGGGAGATTATTGCTATGAGTAAAGTTATTAAAACATATCAAGCATTTAAAGAAACATTTAATGAATTATTTAAGAAATATCATCCTGATAATAAAGAAACAGGTGATGTTGAAATGTTTATGAAATATCATCAAGCATATGAAGAAATGATTAATAATGATATTGTTAAAAAGTTACCTGAAGAATCAATTTCAATAACAATAACACAAGCATACCAAGGATGTATAGTAAAATGTAAGAATTTTTCATTGGTAATTCCTGAAAAATTCTATCCTTCAAAAGATAGTCGTTTTGTTAAAGATAAAAATGGCAATCTTCATAAGATTTATATTAAAATCATTCCTGAAAAAGATGAGTTATTAACTTTAGGAGATAAATTCAATGACATCAATATCATAAAATATATTGGTGTATCTGTATTTGATATTATTTTAGGGTTTGAGAAAGAAATAACAGTATTAGGAGAGACAATTAAACTTAAAGTTAAGCCTTATGAAGTGTTGAGAAAACCTTCAATAATACTTAAAGGAAAAGGTTATCCTCAAAGATTTAATCCTAAAGAAAGAAACCCCTTGACAATAAAGTTTAAGTTTGATAAAATAGACTTAAATGAAAATGATTTGTCCATTATTAAAGAAATGAGAGATAAGTATGGCATCAATTAAACCAATTACAAAACTTTCTAAAATAATACTTAGTGCTATTAAGTATGCTAAAGAAAATAGTGTAAAATATGTTACATTAGAGTTTTTATTGTTTATGTTTCTTAAGGATGATGAAGTTAGATTATTCTTGAGAAATAAAGATATTGATTATGATAAGTTAATGGAAGAATTAGAAGTGTTTATAAACACTTTTCCAATGTTAGAACATTTTGAACACTCTGATGATAAAGTTGAATTAACAGACCATATATATGCTTTTGAAGCTAATTTTTTCTTATGTAATCGTTGTTCAGAAGATGGTTATGTAAATGAGAGTAATAGAGACCTTTTCTTTATTACTAATATGTTATCATCTTTCTTATTAATGAAGGAAACATTTTCTCAAAGCATACTTATTGAATACGGTGTTACATTAGAAATGTTAGCAGAAGTATTTAGAGATAATTCTTCTCAAGATTTATCAGAACTAATACTTAATAATATGAGAGAAACTACATTAGGGTTAAATTCTCAAAGAATACCTAATACATCAAATAATTCAGCATTCCTACAAAAATATACTGACAATTTTTATAATGTTGTCAATGATGATTCATATATGCCTGTTATTGGAAGAGAAAATGATATTGAATTGATTCATCAGATAATGAATAGACATGATAAACCAAATGTTATTATTGTTGGTGATTCAGGTATAGGTAAAACAAAAATTGTTGAGGGTGTTGCTAAATACTATTTTAGTAAGCATCCTGATTGGAAATTTTTACGTCTTAATAATGGTGAATTTTTATCAAATATTGTTCTTAAAGGAGATTTGGAAGCAAGAGTTAAAAATCTCTATCAATCCCTTAAAGAAGAAGGAATGGTGGTATTATTTATAGATGATATGCAACAGGTTTGCAGTGGTGTTGACCAAACAAATCAATTAGATATAACACCTTTATTGAAACCTATTCTTAATGCTGATAATATTAAAGTTATTGGAACTATTACTTTTGAGGATTATAGAAGATGTATTGAGAAAGATTCATCTATTGCCAAAAGATTTTATAAATTGAATATCGAAGAACCTTCTAAAGAAGAAACTTATCATATTTTAGATTCAGTTAAAGATTATTATGAAAAGGTACATCATGTTAAATATGGAGAAGGTGTTCTTGAAACAATAATTGATTGCTCGGAGAAATATTTTACTTTGAGAAAATTCCCAGAAAAAGCTATTGATATTTTAGACATGGTTGGAGCAATGAATTTTACAAAATCTAAGGTTGATGTAACCATTGATGATGTATTTAAATCAGTATCAGTTCTTTGTGGAATACCATTAAATAATATTTCTCAAACTGAAGAAGAAATATATCAACACTTAGAAGAAAATATTAAAAAGGAAATTATTGGTCAAGATGAAGCAGTTGAAAAAGTTTCAGAAGCAGTTATTATTTCAAGAAGTGGTTTAAGAGAATCAAATAAAACTGCTTGTACATTAATGTTTGCTGGTGAATCAGGAGTTGGTAAAACTGAATTATGTAAAGTATTATCAAAGTTAATGAATATACCTTTGGTAAGATTTGATATGAGTGAATATATTGAAGACCATTCTGTATCGAAATTACTTGGTGCTCCTCCTGGATATAAAGGGTTCAGTGATGGAAAATCTGGTAATGGTTTATTAATAAATGCTGTTGATGAACATCCTCATTGTATATTACTTCTTGATGAAATAGAGAAAGCAAATCCAAGGGTTCATAATTTATTATTACAAGTAATGGATGATGGTAAGATTACTTCATCACAAGGTAAAACTGTATCATTTGAACATGTTTATTTGATAATGACTTCAAATGCTGGTTCTTATAATACACATAAAACTAGAATTGGTTTTGGAAATAATGATGATGAAACTCCTTCTGATGAAGATTTTAATAGTCGCTTTTTACCAGAGTTTAGAAATCGTATAGATTCAACGATTAAATTTAACTCTTTACCAGAAGAAGTGATGAAGAAGATTTGTATTAAATTTTTAGATGAATTAAAAGAAGTCCTTTTTAAGAAGGGGATAACACTTCAATATAATGATAAAATTGTTGAATACATTGTTAATAAAGTTGATGGTAAAGGTAATGGTGCTAGACCTATGAAGCATATAATTACTAATGAAATTAAAAATAAAATTGCTAAAGATATTGTTTTTGGTAAATGTAAGAAAGGTTCTAAAATTAAATTAGTTATTAATAATGGAGGAATAGGAGCTAAATTATGAAATTTAGAGGGGCTGTTTTATCAGCAAATAAAATGACTTCTAATGGTAGATATTATTCAAATGAAGTATTGAATGATATAAAACATCAGATAGAAGGTATGATGCGTAATAATTCAAAAATGTTGGGTAAGATATTTTTGGATAATTTGCCCTCTGACTTTGAAGTATCAGATAAAGATGCTGCTATGAAAATTATTGATGTAAAAATAATTGGTGATAGATTATACATTTATTGTGAAACAATAGATAATAATAATGGATTGTTATTGAGTGAATATTTAAAAGCATATCATAAAAATTTTCTTTTTATATCTGGATTTGGAGATGTTGATGATAATAACAATGTTAGTAATTATGAATTTGTTGGAGTAGGTATGCAAGTAAATGTTAATAGTGAAATTGACAGTAATGTGGAGGTATTATAATGAATCATTTAACAATAAATCAGACAAGAGATTTTTTAAACAAAGGAATATTAGAAGTAAACAATACATATGTAACATTATATAATTGTCATGATGATTTTATTATTGATAAAGTTTATGATTTAGGAAATAATATACGCTTTGTTGTATCAAGACTTAAATATGAAGAGCCTAGAAATATATCGTATAAAGAAATAGAAACAATTGGTGGAATGAAAATCGATGATATTATAAATGCTTATGTATTTGATGATGAAGATGTAATTCAAATTGAGGATGAAACAGATGTAATAAATGATGTAATAGGAAAACCATTTGCTGTATTAGGAAATTATACACTAACAGATGGTATGAAAATTATTTTAAAGAATGATAAGACGGAAAAGATGAATAATAAAACACTTTCTGTTAAGTATTCAGAAAATACAGGATTAAAACTTTCTGGTCAACGAGGAAGACCTAAAAAATCTTCATAAAAATGTCTTTATAATCCTTATAAATATAGATATAGTATTGTAAGGATTAAATAAACAATGGCAAATGATTTTGAGACATTATTTTTTACTAATTCTGGAGAAAATGTTACAGGTAAAGTAGAGCTTATATCAGGAAATTCTTCTGGATATATAAATGGTCAAAATATACCTTGTGATACACCATTGCCTTTACCAGAACCTAGAAAACCAAACGTAAAAACTCAAGTTAGACCTTCAAGACCTGCTTTAAAAGGTAATCCTAAAACACCAAAACAAACATTACCTTTATCAGAACCTAGAAAACCAATAAATCCTTTAAATGCTAATCCGAATACTTATAATTATGGTTGGGATACAAACAGAACTGATAAAAGAGTTTCATTAAATTGTGCTCCTTTAACAAATAATACAAGTACAATAGAATATATAGAAAGATTAAAATATGTTTTAGGAAGTGCAAGAACAACAGTTGGCAAAGGTCAAACATTATATGGATTTTTAAGCAGTATGTTATATGGTTCTTGTGGATTAATATTTCCATACACTCCTACTGTTAATATTCAACATACTGTAAATTATGAAAGAACTGATATAACTCATTCTAATTTAGCTATTAGTCATTATAAAAATACTCCTCCACCAACTATATCAATAGATGCAACATTTACAGCTGACACTAGAGAAAATGCTTTACATATGCTTTCAGCAATATGGTTTTTAAGGGCTTGTACAAAATGTGATTTTGGTGAAATGGCAAATGTTGCTGAAAATACTTATGCTGGTATGCCACCACCAATTCTTTATTTAAATGGCTACAATCAAATAATGGATAATATTCCTGTTGTAATAACTGGATTTAGTTATACATTGCCACAAGATAGAGATTATGTTGCTTTAGGAGTTAATTTAGATTCATATACTCAAGCATTTAATGATTGGAAAGTTGGAACATATCAATCAAAATCTGGAAATATGTTTAACTCTTTAGGTAATTTTAATGGAAATGCTGTTGGTGATGAAGCTATGAAATATGTCAATGGTATTAGATATTCAATAGAGCAAATTCAACAAGAACAAACAATTATAGAAGCTAATCGTTATAATAATTATTATTTTAATAATTGGCTTCCTACTGAAATGAAATTTGGAATAACACTTCAAATACAGCCTAATTTAATGAAGTATAAGAAATTGTATAACTCTAATTATTATAAAATGGGATTGTATAATTTACCTCAATATAAAACTGATTCAAGAGTATTTTTACCTAATGAAGGTGGTGGAACTGAAGTTACAAATACAACACAAGAATTATGTCAAGTAGAGTTTATTAATCAGATAAACATTGAAACTATAGGTCAAACAATTAATAGCAATAATCAAACAACTATACCTAATAATAATAAATGGAATCAATATCTTGCTGGATTACCAAATGGAAAAACAATTGCTGAAATTAATGATTCTGTTTATGAAATAACTAAACAACAAGTGGCATCAAAAAAATCTCAAATTGTTACAAAAACATCTGGTGACACCATAAATACAAACACAGGAAGTTGGAAAACGAAATCATTTAGTTATACATTTGATAGAAGTGGTTGGACTTGGTAAGGAAAAATTATGGCAGAGTTTAATAGATATAGTTTATATAAAAAGACCTCATCATCAAAATATTATAGGGATTATTACAACCCTATTGAAATACCATATGATGATTCTGATATTTATATTATTGTAACATCTGAATATCAATTTAGACCAGGTAAACTTGCTAATGATATGTTAGGTTCTCCAAGATTATTTTGGGTATTTGAATATTTTAATCCAAATCAAATTTCAGACCCTATATTTGACCTTAAAGAAGGAATGATTTTAAGAATACCAACACAAGACCGCTTAATGAGATATTTTTAATAAGGGGTTAAAATGGTTGATTATAAATCACATCAAGAAGAATTAGAATCAATGTTAGAAGGTCATGTATTCTTTCCTAATATGCTTGAATTTTATGATAATGTTACATATAATATTCGTTTTTATCTTCTTTCATCTCAGGCTCAAGATAAATTAGCATATGAAAGAAATTTCAATAGTAATATTGATTATGATATAGACCCAAAAGATAAAATAATTATTGCTGAAACAGGAGTATCATCAAGATATAGTATTAATTCATTAAAAATAAATGCTGTTCATTCATCGTTAGGAACATTTAAACCAACTGGATATACGATGGATATGGTAATTAAAGAATCTGATGGTTGTAGTTTAAGCAATAAAATATCAGTAATATCTAAAATACTTGGGTATAAAAGTTATATTCATCAACCTTATCATATTGATATTTGGTTTTCTGGGTATAGAAATGATAATGGTAAGCCAATAAAAATGATTGGTAATAAATATTTGACTTATGAAGTAATAATAAATCAAGTTAAAACAAACGTTGAATTATCAGGAGCAACTTATAATTTTTCTTTGAACTGTAATCCAATGAGTATTATGAATAAAGAAATATCAACGATGTTTGATATTGGATTAATTAATATTCCTAATACTCCTACTTTGAGAAATTTTACTAATGAAATTGAGCGATTAATTAATGACAAATATTGTGCGTCACACCCTGAATGGAAGCATTTATATCAAGATGAACCACTTGTAAAAATTAGAAATCTTATAAATGGAGATTATACATATACTGATTTATCAGATGAAGAAAAAATCGACATGATTAATAAAGCCAGTAATTCTGATAATTCTTCTAAAAGTATGTTAAGTTTAACTGATGCTATTATATCAAAAGTTTCTGAAAATAAAAAGCCAATCAATCAAACTTTGATTAATAATGAAACTAAAACGGTTACTAAAACAATGACTAGATTGGATGATTGGACTTCTATATCCATTCATAAAGAACATCTTGATGATGTTGTAATTGATAAATTTATACCACCTCAAACTACTGAATTAGAATCTGGAGCTTATATTACTAGTAATAATGTAACTTCTATTGATGCTTTTTTTCAAGATATTTGTGCTCAATCATCATTTTTACAAAATAGAGTTGCGAAAATAGATTATGCATTAGAAAATATAAGTAATTATGGCGGTAAAGAACATTATAGAGTTTATGCTGATATAACATTTACAAGTGTACCTATTTTTGATTATTATATTGAACATTCTAAAGAACGAGATAAGAATAATAATAATGTTTTAGGCGATGATGAATTAAAAGACCTTAGATTTAAAACACAGAAAAAAGAAATAGAAACTATTCTTAAACAAGGAACATTAAATAAATTATATGAATGGCAATGGAATGGGACAAATACATCTGTAATAGAAGTTAATGCTAAATTGGATTATTTATGGTATGCTAATATAGGTATGATTAATGCTGAAAATATTGTTAATGCAACTATTGATAATCCGAGACAAACAAAAATCAATGATGAGATGATTCATGAAAGAGAGCGTATAGATAAAATTAAACAATCTAACCTACAAGATGTTATTGAGAAATACAATGCTCCTTTTGCTACAATAAGAAAATTAGCATCTGATGGAAGATTATATATTGATGATATGTATAATGTTATTTCAGATGAAACTAAAGTTGAATTATTAAGTAATCGTAATGTATTAGAACAAAATTCAACATTAACTGAAACTAATGGTGAATCTGCTTCACAAATAAAGGATTTGGATGTTGTATCCGCTAAAGTAGGATATAATAATGTTTTTACAGCAGGAGCACTTTCAGAAATAAATTTAACAATATTAGGAGACCCTTATTGGTTAGGTTTATTGGATGATAAGTTGTTATATAATGGTGTTGATTCATCTCAATATGTTAAATTACAAAAATTTGGATTTACAATGAGAACAACATTACCTCAAAAAAATAATGGAGATGGTGGTTATGATTTGAGTGATTGTGTTGATTTTTCAAATATATTTGAATTGGTTGATTCAACCCATTTATTTGAAAATGGAAGATTTACACAACAATTACATGGACAAATTGATACTAGTCTTATACATTTGGCTAGGTTAAGATTTAAGAACCCTAAAAGATAGGAGATATAATGCCACGTTTAGATAGGTTTTTTACTAAAAGTGAAAGTACATCAAGAGATACACGACTTGATTTAGGTAGAATTTATATGGCAGAAGTTATGGACACTAGAAACTTAACTCGTTCTGGTGAACTTAAGGTATGGATTGTTGGTTCTAATATTCCTAGAGAAGATTCAACAAGATGGATTACTGCCAATTATGCTTCAAATTTTTATGGAACAAGTCCTTATCAAGCTAATGATATGAATGAATTTGAATATAATGCTCCTGTAAGTTTTGGTGCTTGGTTTCCTATGCCATTTGTTGGAAATTATGTATTCATATTTTATCCAGCAATAACTGGTGAAAATATTCTTCCTTATTGGTTTGCTTGTCCAGTTAATCCAATGATGAATTCAATGATTCCTGGTATTCCATCTAAATATTTTGGTGAAGATAAGTCTCCATTATGTGAAATGAATGACAAGTTATATGATAATATTTCTGCTAAAAGAGGAGCTACATTACTTCAACGAGAGTCAGGAAGACCAGTTTATACACCATTAAAAAATGCTTTAGAAGAGCAAGGATTAGCCAATGATAATATAAGAGGTTATTCAACAAGTGGTTCTAAAAGAGAATCTCCTAGTATGTGTTATGGTTTTCTAACACCATTTGGAAATTCTTTAACAATAGATGATGGTTGGAGTGAAGAAGATTCAAAACAAAATTGGAGTATGGGAACAGAAAACCGTGAATTAAGAAATGATAAAGGTTATTTACCTACTCATGATATGACAACAGAAAGAAATAATGCTGGGTTTAGATTGAGAACCAGAAATGGTACACAGTTATTAATAAATGATGATGGTACAATTTATGCTATTAATAGACAAGGAACAGCTTGGGTAGAATTAACAGAAGATGGTCGTGTATTAACATATGCTAATACTTCTATAGATATGGCAACAGATGGTGATATTAATTTGAAGGCTGGTAAGAAAATTCGTATGGAAGCTGATGAAGGAATATCTATGAAGACTTCTCAAAATGTTTCATTAGAAGTTGCTGGTAATATTGATGCTAAATCAACAGAAACTATTTTAGAAACAAGAATGAGAGTTCCATTTATTCATTGTAATAATGGTGCTTATGATAATATTTCGGCTAAAACTGCTCAAATGGCTGGTACATTTTCTGGTACATTAGATGGTACAGCAATGTATGCAACAGCAGCTGGTCTTGCTCAAGAACA
>Ga0247609_10002398_pt1 | contig 19953 bp, 18 predicted proteins | sample 172DNAGHGlowgp2_FD_193487 | JGI IMG/M metagenome (GOLD analysis project Ga0247609, IMG submission 193487) | Sheep rumen microbial communities from Palmerston North, Manawatu-Wanganui, New Zealand - 1728 DNA GHGlow gp2 | ecosystem: Host-associated > Mammals > Digestive system > Stomach > Rumen ...
TTGTAGTATTGGCTCGAACACCAGATGCGTTATGCGCGTTAATAGCTTGGAATAACCGTCTTACCGCCATAAATGCTTTGTCCTTTTCAGCTTTTGTAGGAGCAGTTTCTTCCTGTTTTACCTCCTCGCTTTTCGGTTTTTTCTCTTCGGTTGTATTTATTTCTTGCTCAGCGGGCGTTTCTTCTGGTGTGTCAAGTGTCTCCTCAACAGTTGTTTCTTCAGAATTTTCTGGTGTTACCGTTTGTACGAGAGTAGTCTTTTCTTCAGGTTTCTCTATAGAATCGACGCGTTCAGCATCAGCCTTCATTTTGGCATCACGTTGTGAGACGGCGTCTTTGTAGAAATAGAGAACTGTGGCACAGATGACGGCAGCAATGAAGAACGATACGATGAGAGTTCCGTGTCCTTTCTTCTGAGGAACTTTAGGTGGATATTGTGGTGGTTCTTCACCTCTGTAGGGTTTGTTGCCGATAGATGAGTCGGCGTTGACAGGTTCTGCAACAACCACTTCTTCGTCCATAGGTTCTGCTACGACAAAAGTCTCTTTTGCTGACTGTTCTGGTGGGATGTTGGTGGTATGGTTTGCTATCTCTACTCCACAATGGGGGCAGACGGGTGCTTTGTCACTGACTTCGTGACCGCATTCAGGACAAGTGATTAACATATTCTATAGAATTATTTGTCTGAGTAATAAGATATGTCAGATATATCGAAGTAAGCTGAATGCTATCGGTGTATGAATCTGATTTCCCTCATCGTGTGCCTGCCGAGTAAGCGGCTTTTGTCCACGTATCCGTTAACTCCGCGTATGCGTCCTTTTCCTGTATATTGCCAGGCAAAGATGTCTCTACCATCAAGAAGTACGGGTGCGGGGTTGCTGTATTTAGCAATCATGAGTTTATAACCGTCAAACTGACCAGCGAGGTATTGGTTATAGAAATTCTGTCCAGAATAGAGCAGTGGCTTCTGCCTGTATTCTTGCTCCACCAACTTAAGAAACTTGTGAAGGGAGTCGCAGAGTGCTGTGGAACTGAGTCCCGCAGCTGCTTCAACATCGATCATTGGAATAAGGTCTTGATCCTGAGGCCTACATTGCGCACGGAAGTTCCTGAGTTGCAACTCTTGTGGTACACGTGGTCGGTAGAAATGGTATGATCCCACTTTCAGTCCGGCACGTTTCGCCATCTCTATGTTTTGCAGATAGCGTTTATCAATGTTATTTCCCCCTTCTGTAGCTTTCAGATACACATAGTGCATCTTGTTGTTGGCTACCTCTTCTACGGCTTCCCAGAATACGTTGCCTTGATAGTGGCTCATATCTAGTCCGTGAATGTGGTTACAGGTGTCTTCACATTCAATCAGGTATTGCGCTTGAACGCTGTTGAAAGTGAAAAAAGCTATGGTACTTATAATTATAGTCTTGAAATTCATGTATAATGTGGTTTGAAAAACGCGACAAAGGTACATATAATTGTCCGTATAGCCATTTACGCATACTACAATTTTATAATTTTACGGATTATTTAACGGAAACGCTACGGACAATTTCTGCTCTTTTTTGTTGAAATGGCAGTTAATTGATCAATCCTTTTAGGTTCTACAGTTTGTTATTCTTCTATCTCCGACAGGCTTCTGACAAGATTAGTGAAGAACGAACTAGTGGTTTCCATAGGGGCATAGTTGTAATAGCGCATACTGCGTCGTATATTGCGTCGTAATTTTTTGGAATTGTTCTGTACGAAACCACTCCGAGTTTGGCGGAAATACCATTCTTCAGCGGTGTCTTTTGCGAGGTTGCTGACAGCTCTCAAAGCCAAAGGCATTGCGTTTTTCTCTTCTTGTTGAACGAAAGGCAGTTCATCTTTTTCAAATCCGAAAACTGTTATAAGAATGCTCCCTTGGAGTTGTGCCATGCGTGAAAGGTGTAGGCGATTGAGCCATTCGTCAAGTTTCACAAAATCAACCTTGTCGCCTCTTCGTCTGAGGTATTGTCCTAAACGTATGATGCCATCTAGGCTGAGTCCATAGTTAAGAATCTGGTTGACGTTGAAGATGATGATTTCCAGCAAGTCAACCGTTTCCATAGATGTTTCTTCGCTGAGCATCTCACGTTTGATAAGGCGTTTCAACCGATGGTTCAGCAGTCGGCTGCTCAGTCTTATGTCTTCGTCTCCGAATGTTTTTCTATTCTGTAGATCATCGTTACGACTGTTAGCCACTTCTTCCAAAAGGTCGGCTGGCAGGTTCAGTCTTTCGTCATCCTTGTAGATGTCAACACCCTGTGCAAAGACGGGGGTAAGGTTTTGAGCCACAATCATTTGGTAGAGTCGACGCCATTTAAAGGCAGACATGGGTTCAATGTCTTCCTTTACATTGAAGGCGCCTGTACGAAGTAGGCGGAAGATGTTTCGTTCTATGATGTTCATGATTTCAAATTCAAATTGGTCTGTATGTGGGGTGAAGGGCTTAACTATATCTTTTCGGATACCTAAACAGGATGGCTGCAATGGCACAGACTCCGATGGTCATCGGGTAGTATAGATAGGGGATGATGGTGACAGGGTTAATACTGGCGAGTCCTGCTGCCATAAGTATCTGTGCTCCATAGGGTATGAGTCCTTGCATACAGCACGAGAAGGTGTCGAGGATACTGGCAGCCTTGCGACTGTCCACACCAAAGCGGTCACCGACTTGCTTGGAAATGCCACCTACGGTAAGGATGGCAACAGTATTGTTGGCGGTGCAGATATCAACGAGGCTCACCATTAAGGCTATCGTCAGTTCTGCCCCTCTTTTGCTGCTGATTCGACGACTGAGCCGCTCCATGATGAAGTCAACACCTCCGTTTTCTCTGACTATCTCCAACAGGCCGCCAGCCATCATCGTGATGATGATGAGCTCGCCCATGTTCGTGATTCCTGTTCCCATGCTGCCCATCCATCCATATATATCATAAGTTCCGTTTATGATGCCGATGCTGCCTGTCATCAATATGCCTAGTGTGAGCACAGCCATAACGTTCATTCCGAAGATAGCGCAGACAAGTACGACAAGGTAGGGGAGTACTTTTAGTATATCGACCTCTGGCGTTGTCGTGGGAGCTTGGATGTTTATGCCTATAAATGTATAGACGAAAAGAATGAGCAGGGCTGCCGGAAAGACGATGAACGAGTTGGCGCGAAACTTGTCACTCATTCTGCAGCCTTGTGTGCGTGTGGCTACGACGGTGGTGTCGCTGATGAACGACAGATTGTCGCCGAAGAATGAACCACCTACAACCAATCCCACTAAAAGTGGAAGACTGCTATCCGTTCCGGCTGAGATGCCGGCAGCTATCGGGGTGAGGGCAACGATGGTGCCAACACTGGTGCCAATAGAGAGCGAGATGAAGCAGGCCGCAAGGAAAAGCCCAGGGAGTAGCAGCTGATTAGGCAGAATACTAAACGCCAAGTTTACTGTGGCATCAACGCTCCCCATTTCCTTGGCAGAGTTCGCAAAAGCACCAGCCAGTACAAAAATCCACAACATCAACATCATGTTTTCCGTTCCGGCACCCTTGGAATAGGTTCGTATGCGCTTTGCAAGGGGGAATCCGTCGCTGATGGCTATAGCGTATATGCTGGATATCATGAAGGCGACGGTTATGGGTACCTTGTAGAAATCACCGGCAATGATGCTGACGATGAGGTAAAGACCGATGAAGACCATCAATGGCGAGAGTACGTATAGACCTTTCCTTGTGCTCATCAATAATTAAACGCGCGTACATTATTATATTATTATGCTACGTTCCACGTTTCTACGTTTTTCCATACCAGTTTGGTAACGAATTAGGGTAGAACAGCAGAACGTAGCATTTCTTTAAAAAACGTAAGTGACTATAATGTCACTCCGTTCTTGAAGATGGAGATTTCGCGGTAATCGTTCATTTCGTTGCGAGCTAATTCTCCACTTGCGACAGCAAGCACCTTGTCGATGAATTCAGGTACTATCTCCTGCATGGTGCGTCCTTCAACAAGTTGTCCTGCTGAAAAGTCAACCCAGTTGGGCTTGTTCTTGGCGAGGGTGGGATTGGTAGCAACCTTCATGGTGGGTACGAAAGTGCCGAAAGGTGTACCGCGACCCGTGGTGAAGAGGACTATATGGCAGCCGCATGAAGCTAGAGCAGTAGAAGCCACAAGGTCGTTGCCTGGGGCTGAGAGCAGGTTCAAACCGTGGTTCTGCAGGCGGTCGCCGTATTCCATAACACCGCTGACAGGGGCACGTCCACACTTCTGAGTACAACCCAGCGCTTTGTCTTCAAGTGTTGAGATACCACCAGCCTTGTTGCCCGGACTGGGATTTTCTCCTACAGGTTCACCATGTGAGAGAAAATAGTTCTTGAAATTGTTGATGAGGCTGACGGTCTGGTTGAAGAGTTCTGGAGTCTCGCAGCGATTCATCAAAATGGTCTCAGCTCCGAACATCTCAGGAACCTCAGTAAGTACGCTTGTTCCTCCCTGAGCTACAAGCCAGTCGCTAAATTCTCCAACCAACGGATTGGCAGTGATGCCGCTGAATCCATCGGAACCACCGCATTTCAAACCTACGCGCAACTTGCTGACGGGAACTTCCTGGCGCTTGTCTTCTTTTGCTATGGCATAAAGTTCGCGAAGTATCTTCAATCCTTCCTCGACTTCATCTCCTTCAACGCGCTGGGTTACAAGTAGTTTTATGCGGTCTTTGTCGTAATCTCCAAGCATGGCCATGAAGTCTTCTGGTTGGTTGTTTTCGCATCCGAGTGACAGCACCAACACTGCACCTGCATTCGGGTGCAGGACGATGTCGCGGAGCACCTTGCGCGTGTTTTCATGGTCTTCAGAAAGTTGCGAACAACCGTAGTTGTGGTGCCATGCATAGATGCTGTCGATGCCTTCGCATCCTGTTTCCTTACGGAGCTCTTTGACCAGTCGTTCTGCTATGCCATTGACGCAACCAACAGTCGGTACAATCCATATTTCGTTTCTGACGCCAACGTCACCGTTCTTGCGAACATAACCTTTAAAAGTGCGGTTTTCCTTTGCAATCTGGAGTTTCTCGTCAACGGGCTTATATTCGTATTCCAACGTTCCTGAAAGGTTTGTTTTCAGATTGTTTTCGTTGACCCATTCTCCAGCTTTCAGGTCCTTGCGTGCATGACCGATAGGGTAGCCGTATTTAATAATGTCTTGCCCTTCCTTCACATCGTTGATGAGCACTTTATGTCCCGCAGGGGTGTCTTGAAGGAGTGATATCTGCTTATCGTCGATGTCGATGACTTCACCTTTGGTCATTGGGCGTAAGCATACTACTACCGAGTCGGCAGGGTTGATTTTCAGAAATGATGCTTGTTTCATAATGTTTTCAGTTTTATTGTTAATTTCTAATGTTTTTCGGAATGATGAGAACTAGTCCTTGTCTGAATTTCAAACAGAATCCCGGCGATAGAATTCGATGTTCTCTTTCATCAGCAGTTCTATTGGCATGTAATTGACGGGTTTTACCTTCTTCTTTAGTACAATGGCGCGGAAGAGTGTTTCCACACAGGAAAAACCTTGCATATAAGCATGTTGGGCGATGAGGAAAGAAATGCTGCCTTGGCGCACACATTCCACATTTTTTCCTACGAGGTCATAGCCCATAATCTGTACGTTGCGACGATTGGTTTTCAGTAGGAATTCGCCCACGATATGGGCTTTGGAAGCCATTGTGATGCAATGATGGACCTGTGGGTGGGCCTTGAAGAAATCTTCCAAGATTCCTGCATAACGCTTCCGCTCCATGTCGAGCGGAAGGTCAACTTCATGAATGGTAACGTCAGGGAAGTGATCTGCCATATAATGTCTGAACCCCACCTCACGATTCGCTTGCTGTTTGGAAGCCACATGTCCGTCTTTGATTTGTTTCATCAACATGATTTCCTGTTCGCCGTGAGCCAGCATCATCAGCATTTTTGCGGCAAAGCACCCGCTTTGGAACGAATCTTGTCCGAAGAAAGAAAGGGGCTTCAGGTCAGGCATGTAGGAGTCGAGCATGACAAACGGAATATTTCTCGCGTGCAACAAATCGGTAAATTGGCGTGTCAGTTCCAGTTTGGCAGGCACAATGATAACACCATCAGGATTGCCTTCAAGGCATTCGATGTAGGTTTTTGTGAACGAATCGTTTTGGAATCGTTCGTAGTAGCGTATTTGTACATCGATATGGAAGTCTCGGCGTTGTTCGACACAATGCTTCACGCCTTCTTCAATCTCTTCCCAATAGGTTTCGCTGGCATGCTTCGGTAGCAAACAATAAAAATTGTACGAACGATTGTAGGCCAGCGCACTCGCATAGACGTTAGGTTGGTAGTTCATTTCTTTAAGCGCTTTCTCTACCTTTTCCAACGCTGGTTTCGATACATTAGGGCGTTTGTGCAACACCCTGTCAACAGTTCCCACCGAAACACCTGCGCGCTCGGCAATGTCTTTGATTCTTATCTTCTGTGTCATAGCACGGGCAAAAGTAGCAATAAAAGTTGAATTGTGCGAATGCACAGCCGTTTTATTTCTCAAAAAACATAAAAAAACACCATTTTCTTTCGCTGAATTGCATTTTTGTAGTAACTTTGTGGACCATATTCGAAATACGCATGAATTATTCGTTCGATAGAAACATGATTATTTATTCATTTATTTATAAAACCATTAAATTAACAACAACAAAATGGCAAAGATTGTAACATTGGGCGAGATTATGCTCCGCCTTTCTCCGAACGGTAATGACCGTTTCATCCAGAGTGAATCATTCCGCATCATCCCTGGCGGTGGTGAGGCAAACGTTGCTGTCAGCGTGGCTAACTATGGTCACGATGCTTACTTCGTTTCCAAGCTTCCGAAGCACGAAATTGGTCAGATTGCAGTTAATGCACTCCGTCGTTATGGTGTAAATACTGACTTCGTTGCTCGTGGTGGCGACCGCGTTGGTCTTTATTATGCAGAAACCGGTGCTTCAATGCGTCCTTCAAAGGTAATTTATGACCGTGCACACTCTTCTATTGCAGAGGCTGATCCTTCAGACTTTGACTTTGATGCTATTATGGAAGGTGCTGCTTGGTTCCACTGGAGCGGTATCACTCCAGCAATCTCAGACAAGGCTGCTGAGTTGACAAAGCTCGCTTGTGAAGCTGCCAAGCGCCATGGCGTAACTGTATCTGTAGACCTGAACTTCCGCAAGAAGCTGTGGACTTCAGAGAAGGCTATCTCTATCATGCGCCCGTTGATGCAGTATGTTGACGTATGTATTGGTAATGAAGAAGATGCTGAACTTTGTCTCGGATTCAAGCCCGATGCTGACGTTGAAGGCGGTGTGACCGACGCTTCTGGTTATGAAAATATTTTCAAGCAGATGAAGGAAAAGTTTGGCTTCAAGTATGTTGTTTCTACTCTCCGCGAGAGCTTCTCTGCAACATTCAACGGTTGGAAGGCACTTATCTACGATGGTAAGGAGTTCTATCAGAGCAAACGCTACGAGATTAATCCGATTATCGACCGTGTAGGTGGTGGCGACTCTTTCTCTGGTGGTCTTATCCATGGTCTGCTTACCAAACCGACACAGGGCGAAGCTCTTGAGTTTGCTGTTGCAGCATCAGCACTTAAGCATACCATAAATGGTGACTTTAACCTTGTAGGTGTTGACGAAGTAGAAAGCCTCGCTGGCGGTAATGCTAATGGTCGCGTTCAGCGCTAATATTATGTTTTTGTCGGAGTATTCAGAACCCTGAGTACTCCGATTCATCTTGTTATCTCGAAAAACAAAAAAAGGAAATGGCAAAATTTGATAAAATCGCCGTATTGAAAAAAATCGGTGACACAGGAATGGTTCCAGTATTCTATCACAAGGATTTGGATACATGTAAGAATGTTGTTAAGGCTTGCTACGAAGGTGGCGTACGTGCTTTTGAGTTCACCAACCGTGGTGACTTTGCACATGAAATCTTCGGCGAGCTCGTAAAGTGGGCTGATAAGGAATGTCCAGAACTTGCACTTGGTATCGGTTCTGTTGTAGATGCTCCTACGGCTGCTCTTTACATCCAGTTGGGTGCTAATTTTGTTGTTGGTCCGTTGTTCAACCCAGATATTGCACCTGTATGTAATCGCCGTCTTGTTCCTTATTGCCCAGGTTGCGGTACTGTTTCTGAAATCGGAAAGGCTCAGGAACTGGGTTGCGATCTGACGAAACTCTTCCCAGGTGATGTCTATGGTCCTAACATGGTGAAGGGCTTGAAGGCTCCGATGCCCTGGTCTAAGATTATGGTTACTGGTGGTGTCGCTCCAGAAGAGGAGAATCTGAAAGGCTGGTTCAAGGCTGGTGTCTTCTGTGTCGGTATGGGCTCTAAGCTCTTCCCGAAAGACAAGGTACAGGCTGGCGATTGGCAGTATGTAACAGACAAGTGCAAGGAGGCTCTTGGCTACGTTGCTAAGGCTCGCGCATAAGTCAATGCTACGGACGTGGGATGATGGAGTGAGGGTATTATACCTTTCCATTATCCCCGTTCTTTTATCTGTGGCATTGTTTTCGGCTTGTACACCTCCACATGCAGAGGATGTTGACAAGCTGAACGAAATATCCTATTCTTATCATTATCGCAATCTTGATTCCACTACGGTTTATGCCAAACGTGCTTTGGCAGCTGCCGAAGGCTACGAGGCAGGACAGGCAGAAGCATTGAACAACCTCGCTTTTGTCAGCATACTGAAAATGGATTATCAGTATGCCAACAAACTCTTGGACAGCATTTCTGTGGTCACCGACAATCAAGTGGAATTGTTGGTGGCTGATGTTCAGCGCATGCGCCTTTGTCAACGTCAGTCTCAGAACAAAGACTTCTACAACTATCGTGAGAGTGCTGTCAGACGTATGCATCGCATACAGGAAGAACCAGAACCGTTGAACGCCCACCTCCAAAGAAGAATGGTCTATGCAACCTCCGAGTTCCAGATTGTCACTTCCACCTATTATTATTATGTAGGTTTGGAACAACAATCGGTCGATGCACTCATGCAAATCAATCCCGATGGGGAGGTTCGCAACGATACGGCTCAGCTCCTTGCTTATCATTATAATGTAGGTGCTGGCGGCATTATTACTCATGGAACACAGGAAGAAATCAATCAGTTAGAGTTCGACCACCTGATGCGTTGTCATCTTTTGGCACGTCAATTCGGTTATATTTTCTGGGAAGCCAACTCTTTGCAGGCCATGAGTGAACATCTGCAGGTGAAGAGTCTGCGTGAAAGGTTGATACAAGACAATCTACCGGCGATGAAGTTCATTAATGTTGAGCACATGCCCGACAGCCTTTTAGCCGGAAACCTTGCCCAGCGTTCGCTTGATATGTTCGTCAAGTTTGGCGATGTCTATCAGATTGCAGGTTCTTATAGAACTTTGGCACAATGTTATTGGCAGATAGAAGACTATCCTGCTGCTATTTCTTATCTGGAGGAAGCGCTTACAGAGAACAGCGCGATTAACCAGGCGCCCGACCTAGTAGCATCTATCCGCGAACAGTTGAGCGTTGCCTATTCTGCAGTTGACGATAAACCCAAAAGCGATGCCAACAGGAATATCTACCTAGACTTGCAAGACGAAACGCGCCAAGACCGTTATCTGGAGTCTCGTGCCGATCAGTTGGAAAAATCTTCCGTTCAGCTCAACTGGATGATAGCCGCTGTTGTTGCAGCTATCATCATTCTCATCATCCTCTTGCTTCTCTTTGATAGGTTGCGTCGTCGTAGCGACAATTCGATACAACCTCTTTTGAAACCTTTGCAAGAGTGGAAACATCGCAACGAAGCTTATACAGAGGAGATGAAGGAACGTTTCGAGGAAATTCAAGAAACACTAGCCCTGAACCAGTTGCACGTTGCCGATAACAAGAAACGCCATTTGGAACAACGTGCAAAAGTATCTCTTGTCAATAGCGTTATGCCCTTTATCGATCGTATGCTGCATGAGATTCATCATCTTCAAAAAGGTGGCGAAAGCGAGAGCGTGAGAGCAGAACGATATACGTATATAGCTCAGTTAACAGACCAAATTAGTTCTTACAACGATGTCCTGACGGAGTGGATTCAGATGCGTCATGGTGAGCTGAGCCTACACATTGAGAGTTTCCCCTTGCACGAGTTATTCGATTTGATGAAACGCAGTCGGATGAGTTTTCAAATGAAAGGCATCAATCTACAGGTGGAACCAACCGACGATATCGTCAAGGCGGATCGCATTCTGACACTTTTCATGTTGAACACCCTTGCTGACAATGCCCGCAAGTTTACTCCTGAGGGCGGAACGGTTACCATTGCTTCCCATGCTGGCGACGATTATGTTGAAATCTCAGTTTCCGATACAGGCAAAGGCATGAGCGAGGAAGAATGTCTCCATCTTTTTGACTACAAACCCATTCGCAATGTTAGTGAGACGACTTCAACTCATGCGCAAAGCCATCAACTTTCCCATGGATTCGGACTGATGAATTGCAAGGGTATTATTGAGAAATATCGCAAAATCAGCAAGATTTTTTCCGTTTGTCAGTTGACTGTTCAGAGTGAGCAGGGTAGGGGAAGCCGCTTTGCATTCCGACTGCCAAAGGGCTTATTGTCAAAGTTGCGAATGGTGATGATGCTTGTTGTGACTGGGACTATGTGGCTGTTGGGAAACAACACTCTTTATGCGCGGTCTAATAATGTTTCAGAACGTTGGCATAGACAAGCACAAGCCTATACTGACTCTATTTACGATTGTAATATTCGTGGCGATTACCAGCAAGCACTTGTCTATGCTGATAGTTGTGTGCGTGCTTTTAATGCTTATTATTCTACCATACACAACCACCACCATTCCTCAAGTAAAGACAAGGGCAGCCTTTTCCTTCTTTTAGAAGGTAACACTTCAGAGGTTATCCCAGACGTGGAGTGGTATCACGACAGCATTCATATTGACTATAAAGCACTCCTTTCCATGCGCAACGAGTGTGCTGTGGCTGCCTTGGCGATGCACCGTTGGTCGTTATATAAATATAATAATAAGGTATATACCCAGTTGTTTAAGGAAATGTCTGCCGATGCTACGCTGGGTGACTATTGTATGGTGATGCAGAAGTCGGAAAGCAACAAGAATGTAGCCATTGTCTTGCTGGTTATCCTATTCTTATCTATTTTCCCAGCCTATTACTTCATCTACTACCGTCATCGTGTTTATGAACGTTTCTGTATAGAACAGGTGAAGAATATCAATGCCTTGTTGCTGGGCAATGCTGATGCGGAAGAAAAGCTGATGAAAATCAGCAAAATTGATACCAGCCGCTTTCCCGATGAGCTGCAGCATATTGTCATGCAAATCAAGGATGCTCTTGTACGTTTTGTTGAGGCTCGCAAAGAAACTCAGACAAACATAGAACTTGCAGAAGATGAGTGCAGAAGATCACAATACGAGAACGAAAAGCTGCACATTTCTAATAGTGTTCTTGACAATTGCCTTTCAACGTTGAAACATGAAACCATGTATTATCCTTCGCGCATACGCCAACTGGTGGATGGCGGAGAAGAGCAGTTGACCTCTATTGGTGAACTGGCGGCATATTATAAGGAACTATATACCATCCTCAGTCTGCAAGCCATGCGGCAGGTTGATTCTGTGAAACCCGTCTGTAAGTCTGTTGCCGTTGGAGACTTGTTGCCAATACAATCTGAAGACTATGTTTTGGGCGATCCGGATATGTTGAACTATCTCTTCGATATCCTCCGCAAGGAGATAAAGGCTACTCTGACAGAGACTACCGTCAGCGAAAAGAGTTCGCATTACCTCTGCTTCTCCGTTCCTGTGCACCAGACTCCATCCGAACGATTGTCAGACGAAGACTGTCAGCAGCTCTTCACACCCTCCGTAGGTCATCTGCCATATTTGTTCTGTCGACAGATTGTGCGCGATACGGGCGAGAGTACCAATCTTCGCGGATGCGGTATTGTTGCAGAACCGGCACCGTACGGCATGACTATAGTCATCACATTAGCCAGGAGTAAGACGATGAATACTGATGAAGTGACATCGTAGAAACGTAATAAAGTTTAACCCCAAACAGTTAATAACGTCAAAGTTAATCATATATGGAAGCATTTAAAGTCATTATCGTTGAGGACATCCCTCTTGAACTAAAAGGTACGGAAGGCATTTTTCGTAATGAGATTCCTGAAGCCGAAATCATCGGTACTGCAGAGAACGAAGGGGCATACTGGCGGCTTATGAAGCAAGAGTTGCCTTCTCTGGTTCTGCTCGACTTGGGTTTAGGTGGTTCTACGACTGTAGGAGTAGAAATTTGCCGTCAGACTAAGGAAACGTATCCGCAAGTGAAGGTTCTCATTTTTACGGGTGAGATACTGAACGAAAAGTTATGGGTTGATGTGCTTGACGCAGGTGCCGACGGCATCTGTCTGAAAAGTGGAGAGCTGCTGACACGTGGCGATGTAGCGAGCGTGATGAGCGGCAAGCGTATGGTATTCAACCAACCCATTCTGGAGAAAATTGTTGACCGTTTCAAGCATAGCGTCGGTGCGCAGCTGATGCATCAGGAGGCTATGGTCGATTTTGAAATCGATGAGTATGACGAACGGTTCTTGCGTCATCTTGCCCTCGGCTATACCAAGGAACAGATTACAAATTTGCGTGGTATGCCTTTTGGTGTGAAGAGTTTGGAGAAACGACAGAATGAGCTTGTGCAGAAACTATTCCCTGAAGGTAATCGTGGGATGAGTGTTAATGCCACGCGACTGGTCGTGCGTGCGCTAGAACTCCGCATCATCGATATTGACAATCTGCAACCAGATGAGGAATGAGTCTGTGAAATGGGAAATATGGATATATAGGTTGTTGCCCCTTCTGGCTGTGGCAGAAGTCGTGCTATTCTTGGTGTCGTGGCTCATCAATGCTGCTGCGCCCGAATTGCCCGTGCGTTCCCTGCTCAGTAGTGAAGGCATCAGGTGGTTCATCGGCAGCTTTGTTGCCAACCTGCAACGTCCGTTGTTGGTGTGGATAGTGCTCTGTTGCATCGCCGTAGGCTGTTTGCGCGATAGTTCTCTGTTGATGCATATTCGTCAACTGTTTCGTCGCTCACACTTGCCATCCTTCCGCCAACGTCTTGCCTTTCAGTTTGTATTGGCAGAGCTAGTCGCTTTCGTCATCATCCTGTTGCTGCTCACAAGTATTCCCCATGCCGTTCTGCTTAGTGTTACGGGCAATCTTTTCCCTGGCATCTTTTCGCAAGGCATCATACCCATCCTTGCCTTTGTCGTTGTTGTTTGTTCTCTTACTTACGGGTCTGTCAGCGGAACCCTCAATACGCTTCCTAAGGCAGTAGGCGCCCTTACCTCGGGCTTTTCCCTTTTGGGCATTCTGTTTCCATTATATATTCTAAGCATGGAACTGTTCGAATCCTTACGTTTCGTGTTCTAATGCATTCTAAATGTGTGTTTAAGCACATCAATAAAAACTTTTTTGAGAAAAAGTTGCAGAAAAGTTTGCAGGTGTCGATAAAAGTCTATACCTTTGCACTCGCTAATTCAGAAGCAGGGTTCCGTAGCTCAACTGAATAGAGCATCTGACTACGGATCAGAAGGTTGTGGGTTTGAATCCCGCCGGAATCACAAGAACGAGGTTGACAGTTGTCAGTCTCGTTTTTTTATGTGCTAAAAAAAGTTGTGGTATTTGGAAGATTGATTTCCTTTTTGTACCTTTGCAGCGATTTTGCTCAATGACAAAGGCAATATGAAGAAATTTGTTTTGGTAGGTATATGTGCCGTGCTGCTCTTTTCGAGTTGTGCGCATGAATTCAATAGCGTTTACAAGAGCTCCGATTATGACTATAAATATGAATATGCCAAAGAGTGTTTTGCAAGGGGCAAATATAGTAATGCCATAGCCCTGTTGCAAGAGTTGGTTACGCTAAAGAAGGGAACCCCCGAGGCTCAAGAGTGCTTGTACATGCTTGCCATGTCACATTACGGAGAGCAAGATTATGATGCAGCAGCAGAAACTTTCCGTAAGTATTTCCAGACATATCCGCAAGGCGAATATGCAGAGATGGCATCGTTCTATATCGGTCAGAGCATTTTTATGGGAACGCCAGAGCCTCGCCTCGACCAATCGTCAACAGTTGCAGCCATTGCTGCATTCCAAGAATACCTTGATATTTATCATGATGCCAAGTTGAAGGGGACTGCAGAACAACGTCTTTTTACTTTGCAGGACAAGTTGGTTCGCAAAGAATATCTGACTGCAAAGCTTTATTACAATCTCGGTTCTTATTTCGGCAACTGTACTAGTGGCGGAAATAACTACGAAGCATGTATTGTGACGGCTCAGAATGCCATGAACGACTATCCATATTCTCCATTGCGTGAAGATTTTGCCGTCTTGGTGATGAAGAGCAAGTATGAGTTGGCTCAGATGAGTGTTGAGTCGAAAAAACTTAACCGCTATCAGGATGCTGAAGACGAGTGCTACGGCTTCATCAACGAATTCCCTGAATCTAAAGAGCGAGCTACTGCCGAGAAGTATATCGAAAAGTGCAAACAATATACGAAGGATTGATCGGGGGAACACATTAGAAGGAGAACCATTCATAGTGGAACACTTTAGATAGGAGAGCCATTCATTGGTGAACTCTTAATAAGAAAACAAAAAGAACAATATAAAGTTATGGATTACAAGAAAAGTAAAGCACCGGTAAACACCGTGACCCGCGACATTATGTCGCTCTGTGACGAAACAGGCAACATCTATGAGAGCGTAGCCATTATCGCGAAACGTGCCAATCAGATTTCTGCTGAAATCAAGCAGGATTTGAGCAAGAAACTGGCAGAGTTTGCATCATACAACGACTCGCTTGAGGAGGTTTTCGAGAATCGTGAGCAGATTGAAATTTCGCGTTATTATGAGAAATTGCCTAAACCTACTTTGATGGCAACTCAGGAGTTTGTTGAGGGTAACGTTTATTGGCGCGACCCGTCGAAAGACAATGTGGAAGAAGAAGCATGATACAGCGTAAACAGTCCATATTTCTGCTTCTGGCACTCATCGCTTCTGTTGTGTGCCTGTGCCTTCCGTTGGGCAGTATTGAGTTGAAGAGCATGGGAGCAACGCCTGTGCTCTACAATTTGGCATTGGCAAGTGCCGACGGAACGTATAACTTCAACTACTGTCCGCTGTTTGTCATGCTGGCATTGTCTGGTTTGTTCTCGCTTGTTACCATTTTCCTGTATCGCAATCGTAAGTTGCAGATGAGCCTTTGTCGGATTAATTTGCTTTTCATCTGCATTTGGTATGCCATTCTAGCCTTCGACGTCTTTTTTGTGTTCAAGGATATGGGAACATTCCATCAAGGCATTGCCGCCTGTCTGCCTTTTGTAGCAGCCATATTCGTTTGGTTGGCCCATCGCGGTATTGTCAGCGACGAGAAACTGGTGAGAGCAGCCGACCGCATCCGGTAACAATCGCTTTCGCAGGTGCCCATGACCGATGAGTATAAGACGATAACCAGCAAGGTAGGCGAAGGTTACTATACAGAAAAGCGTAGCAAGTTTCTGGCTTTTGCCCACCATGTGGAAACGGTCGATGAGGTGAAGGATTTGGTTGCCTCCTACCGTAAGCGGTTCTATGATGCCCGTCATGTTTGTTATGCCTATATGTTAGGTTCTGAACGTGCAGAATTTCGTGCTAACGACGATGGAGAACCCAGTAGTACGGCAGGTAAACCTATACTTGGACAAATTAATGCTAACACCCTGACCAACATACTAGTTATAGTTGTTCGCTATTATGGTGGCGTAAACCTTGGTACGGGTGGACTTATAGTAGCCTACCGTGAAGCTGCTGCTGATGCCATAGCCCATAGTGAGACCGTGGTCAGACAGGTAGAGGAAGTCGTCAGCTATAGTTTCAGCTATCCCATGATGAACGACGTCATGCGTATAGTTAAGGACATGTCGCCCCGTATTCTTTCACAAACCTACGGCAATACCTGCGAGATACGTCTTGCCATCCGCCAGTCGGAAGCTGAGCAGCTGCGCAATCGCCTTCAGCGTCTCAGTTTCGATTAATCAACCTTATATCTTCTTGCTTTGCTATGTAAGAGCTTCGCCATTACTTGCACCGCTTTGTGATTATGGTTTTCCTCCGTTAACTAATTATAAATATCTTGTCAAGGAAGAGGATTTTTTTTTGTGTTTTATTATTTTTGCATCGTTTTTACGAAGTAATTCAACAACACTAATAACAAAAGATTATGAGACTCATTATTGAAAAGAACTATGACGAGATGTCCAAATGGGCTGCAAATCATGTCATCGAGCGTATCAACGCAGCAAAACCAACAGCAGAGAAACCCTTTGTACTAGGTCTTCCGACCGGTTCGTCACCCGAGGGTATGTATGCCGAATTGGTGAAAGCCTACAAGGAGGGCCGCGTTTCGTTTAAGAACGTGCTGACCTTCAATATGGACGAGTACGTCAACCTGCCTGAAGAACATCCTGAGAGCTACCACTCGTTCATGGCTCGCAACCTCTTCAACCATATCGACTGCCCGAAGGAGAACATCCATATTCTCAACGGTAACGCAGAAGACCTGGAGGCAGAATGTGCTCACTATGAGGAGATGATTCGCGAGGCAGGCGGTATCGACCTTTTCCTCGGCGGTATTGGTCCCGACGGACACATCGCTTTCAACGAACCCTATTCTTCTCTGACCTCCCGCACCCGTGTGAAGACGCTGACGACAGACACCATCATCGCCAACAGCCGTTTCTTCGACAACGACGTGAACAAGGTGCCTAAGCTTGCCCTTACCGTAGGAGTCGGAACCGTCATGGATGCTAAGGAAGTGATGATTCTTGTCAACGGCCACCACAAGGCACGCGCCTTGAAAGCTGCCGTAGAGGGAGCAGTTACTCACGAGTGGACCATCTCGGCTCTGCAGATGCACCCGCACGGCATCATCGTTGCCGACGAGCCAGCTACAGACGAACTGAAGGTGGCTACCTACAAGTATTTCAAGGACATTGAAAAAGATAATCTGTAAAATTACGCATTACATTTTACGCTTCATAAGGGATTGGACGTTGCCCGTGGCTATGGCTGCGGGCACGTTTGCCTATTTGCTTTTTGCCTATACACCGGCTTTAGCGTCGGCAGCCGCTTTCTTCCTGCCCATCTTCAGCACCATCTTTCCCCTCTTCATGTTCCTTATCCTCTTTGTCACTTTCTGCAAAGTGGATTTCCGCAAACTCATCCCCGTCAAGTGGATAGGGTGGGTGTGCCTGTTCCAATTACTGTTCATCGCAGTCATCGTAGGTTCCATTTTGGTTTTCCATATCAAGGGAAACGACCTCGTTCTCATGGAAGCCATCCTCACCTGCATCATCAGTCCGGGAGCGGCAGCGGCGGCTGTGGTGACGCAGAAACTGGGCGGTTCGTTGGAAGAACTGACTACCTATACTTTCATCTCCAACTTCATGTGTGCCTCGTTGGTGCCCGTCTGCTTTCCGTTGATAGACCCCTCTGTCCACATGTCGTTCCTCCACGCTTTCTTCCTCATCCTGTACAAAGTGTGCCTCATTCTCTTGGTTCCCATGGTGCTGGCATATATCGTAAAGCATCACATGCACCGGTTCCATCAGCTTGTGGTCAGCATCAAGGACCTGAGCTACTATCTGTGGGCTGTATCGCTCGCCATTGTCACGGGCATGACCGTCATGAACATCTGTCATGCCCGCACCACCGTTGGTTTTCTGTTGCTCATCGCCCTGCTGGGTTTCATCCTTTGTATCGTCCAGTTCTCAGTCGGTCGCTATGTCGGTCATTTTTTCCATCGAACCGTAGAAGCCGGACAGGCACTCGGACAGAAGAACACCGCCTTTGCCATCTGGATAGCCTACACCTATCTCAATCCGCTGTCCTCCGTTGGTCCTGGCTGCTACATCCTTTGGCAGAACATCATCAACAGCATTGAAATCTGGCAGAAGAGAGTACATGCCCCTCGTTCCCTCGTGCTCTTGGTGCTTTTTACTGCTTTCGCCGGCACCCTGCATGCTCAGAACGCACCCGACACGCAACCCCAGCCGTTGCAACCCCAGCCAGGCAGTACGGCACCACCCGTCATGAACATCGACGGTCAGCCCTCATCCCTCAACCCGCGCTCCACAACCTCCAGTCCCGGTCAGGTCGTCCTGCTCATCGGCGACTCCATGTGCGACGGACTAGGCCGGCGCTTAGCCGACTATGCCGCAGAGAACGGTTTCGAGTTCCATTGCGTCGTCTGGTATGGTTCCACATCGAAGTCGTGGGCTACAACGCGCGACCTTTCCTACCATATCAACCGTGTCCGTCCCACCTTCATCATCATGAGTCTCGGCACCAACGACATGGGCTATCACGACTACAGCCAGCGCGAAATCTGGATTCAGGAGATACTCCGCCAATTTGGAGATACGCCCTATCTGTGGGTAGGACCGCTCACATGGAACCGTGTAAAAGACCGCACCATAGTTGACGTCATCCGTCGCAACACCGGCGAACGCCGTTTCTACGACAGCACCCCCGTCTATTGCCAACGCCTCGACGGCATCCATCCCACCTTCGCCGCAGCCGCCAACTGGGTTGACCGCATAGCAGGGTGGATGACGCGCACGCAACTCACCGAAGGACAACTCTCTTGGAATCTTCCTCAGCAGAAAGCCGCCTTCCGTCCCGACGCAAAGCATACACCTCGCTATAAAGGCATGAGCTGGTAAGAACTTACAAAAAAAAATGTTATGAGAATGAAAAGACTCTTTGCTATCTTGGTTGTTGCCATAATGACAGCCTTGAGTGCCTTGGCACAGAAAATACAGGTTGTAGATGACGAAGGCCACGCCATTTCCCTGGCAAGTGTGCTGACGGAAGACGGTGTGCTCATCGGCACTACCGATATGTATGGTGTGCTTGCTGATGTGAAAGGAGCCGCCAAGGTAACCATTACCCATGTGGCTTTCAAACCGAAACAGGTTGTTGTGAGTTCGCTGACCGACGGACTTGTCGTGATGGAGGATGAATCCTACGACCTGCCAGAGGTGGTGGTGAAGCCGAAACCCTATTTGTTTGTTGAGTATTATTTCCGCGGTTTCAGCTATATCGGCGACTCTTTGCGTGTCTATACTGCGGGCATTATCCCCGTGGCACATGAGATACAGAACAAGCTCAGAGGCAAGACCCGTAACGTTTGGTCTTTCGGAGGAGCAGCCAACAAAGCCCTTACGTGGAATACGCAGGATTTGGCGTTGATGGCAGAGAAGGGAGTTAAGTCTGTTCAAACCCCTTTGGAACTGGCAGCTCGTAATAATAAGAAATTCCATGACTACTACAGTTTGTCCATAGACGAAGATGGAGAAAACCGATGGGTCTTAAAGAATCCGGAGGGAGTGATAGGTCATTTCAGCCATTCCGACGGCATGTACCGTTCTTCCATTGATGCCGGAAAGTTGCAGATCTATGCCAACAAGGCGAATGGCGAAAACAGCATGGCGAAAACCAGAGAGAGCAGAGACTATGACTATCAGTATTCCGAGGTGTTCAAGCTAGACGAAGATGGTAAGTTGCAACGGGGCAACTTTGTCATGGAGTTGAGCCATTGGGAATACAATTCATCGAAGGGTAGGCGAATCACGATACTTTACATCTATGCTGCCGATAAAGGTTACATGGACGAGGACGAGTTCAAGGCTCGCAGCAAAGCGTTGAATAAAGGCAGAAGCGGCGACATGGCGCTCAGCGAACTGGAAGAGTATGAACGCACCCACAACATCCCCGCGCTCGCTCCGCAACAGCAAAAGGCGATAAAAGAGTTGAAGAAGCAAACAGGAATGAAATAAT
>Ga0247609_10002399_pt1 | contig 19953 bp, 14 predicted proteins | sample 172DNAGHGlowgp2_FD_193487 | JGI IMG/M metagenome (GOLD analysis project Ga0247609, IMG submission 193487) | Sheep rumen microbial communities from Palmerston North, Manawatu-Wanganui, New Zealand - 1728 DNA GHGlow gp2 | ecosystem: Host-associated > Mammals > Digestive system > Stomach > Rumen ...
ATCTGTTGCCCCAAGGCAATCCATGCCATCAAGGCTGCCGCCAATGGTGCCAGCGTCATGAACAACTGACCATAGCGCGAGCCGATGATAATATAGCACTGGAATAGACAGAAGTCACCTATGACATAGCCAACGACACCCGAAAGCAACATCCATCCGCAAGCCTCTAAGGAACCAACGGGTGGCAGAGGTGTGCCAACCACAATACAAAAAAGCACCACCGAAAATAGCAGTGCCAACGCCATACGAAGCACATTCAACGTCAGGTTGCCCAGCCGCTTACTACCAAATTCGCTCAGCAATGCTGTGGCCGTCCATGAAAAGGCCACACCAATGGAAATCAGTTCTCCAAAGTATGCCACAGTCTCATTCTGCTAATCTGTTACTACCTCCTTAAAATGCGCTTGTCCCCATTCGATTAGTGCCATGATGGCTGGCATGAGTGACTTGCCTGTTTCCGTAAGTGAATACTCTACACGAGGTGGCACTTCCGGATAGACCTCGCGATGTACCAGATGGCTCTGCTCCAGATTCTTCAAGGTCTGCGAAAGCATTTTCTGGGAACAGTCCGTCATCAGACGGCGTATCTCATTGAAACGAAGGATGCCCGTCTCGCTCCTGTGAAGCATAAAGAGCACCAACATAGACCACTTATCGCCGAAACGACTGATTACATTTCTGATTGGACAAGCCAAATACTCTGCTTTAATATCTGCCATAACTTCTGATTTTGGCACAAAAGTAACCAATAGTTACCGAATTGCCAAATTATACTTAGTTAATCAAAGTTAAAGTCGTTTTCAGCAAACCCCGATAACATCACAATTCCTACTTTTTGGTAACTATGGCACCAAAAAGTGCCTTCTTGTGGGAACGAAAAATTCACCGTACCTTTGCGCCCAGTTAAGAACTGGTCGCGATGATGCTCACGCTCGGCATAACTGAAACAAGCTTCGTTCTGCACTCGCTTACTCGCATCATTGTCACCGTCAAAACAAAATAGTAACATTTTAAACTTATAAGAATTATGAAACAGATTGAGACAATTGCAACAGGTAAGAACTACAGCGCAGTAAGCGTAGGTAAGGTAAATGAGATTATTGAGCACGAGCTGCCGATGGGTGCTGTGACCATCCAGGGTAAGGTGTTCGCTGGTCAGGCCGTAGGTGCTACAGGTAGTGAACTGTCATTCCAGACACTCGTTCCTGGTCAGGATAGCGGTTTCCTGCACACTCACAAGACCCACGAAGAGCTTTACATCATCCTGAAGGGCGAGGGTCAGTATCAGGTGGACGGCGAGATTTTCCCCGTCAGCGAGGGCACCATCATCCGTGTGGCTCCCGATGGCAAGCGTGCGCTGAAGAACACCGGTAGCGAGAACCTGACGATGCTCTGCATCCAGTACAAGGCCAACGCCTTCACCGAGGCCGACAGCCCAATGACCGACGGCAACATCCTTCAGGAACCGCTTAATTGGTAAATCCCGTTCTACCCCGTCTCTACAGCTGCTACGACCAATTGGTCTATTTCCGTTTACCCATTGCAGAGTTGGACTATTTCGACCTCACACCCACGCCTCCCATTTTCAAGCACTTCGATTTGATGGTTGGCGATGTTGGCGACGGTTTCGTCGGAGCGAGGTTTAATTGTCCAAAATAAACGTCAGATCAGCTCCCAAGTCCCTGTGATTTGGGAGTTTTTTTACCCCATTAGTAATTTGTATACACCTTTCAGTAATTTGTTTAGCGATGGATTGAAAATATCCTCGTAACTTTGCACCGTGAAAATAAAACAGTATTAATAACTTAAAAACTTTACGGTTATGAAGAGAACAATTATCATTACGGGTGGAACGACAGGTATCGGTAAGGCTACGGCTTATCAGTTTGCAAAGAACGGCTGGAATGTGGTCATCACAAGCAGAAGCGAAAAGAAAGGTAACGCCTTTATCGAGGAAGCCAAGAACGAGGGGCTGGAGATGACTTTCTTCCAGTTGGATGTGACCAACGAGGAGCAGGTGGCTCAGGTCATCGAGCAGACAGTGGCGAAGTTCGGAAAGCTGGACAGCATTGTCAACAACTCAGGCATCTCGCTGGGTGCCGCACCGCTGGCTGACACCGAGACAGAGGAGTTCAAGCAGCAGCTGGACACCAACGTGCTGGGAGTTTATTACGGCATGAAGTACGCCATCCGCGCCATGCTGAAGACGGGCGGCGGCACGATTGTCAATCTGGCCTCTATCGCAGGACTCAACGGACTGATCTACACCGCACAATATTGCGCATCGAAGCACGCCGTCGTTGGTCTCACCAAGGCTGCTGCCATCGACTACGCCCAGCAGGGCATCCGCATCAACGCCGTGGCTCCCGGTGCCATCAAGACCGACATCCTGAAGCACGCTATCGATGCTGGTGCCTACGACGAGAAGGGCATTGCAGCCATCCATCCGATGAACCGCATGGGCGAGGTGCAGGACATTGCACTGGCTATCTATTACCTGGCAAGTCCCGACAACAAATTCCTGACAGGTACTATCCTCAACGTCGACGGTGGATATAATTGTAAGTAAAATGGAACTGATTGACTATACAAACAAATGGGTGACAGGCGAAATCCAGGAGGATTTGGCTATGATAGCAGGGGGCGTGATATGCCTTCTGCTTGCCCTTGTGGCATGGCGCTGGGGTACGTCGGAGTCGGCTCGCGCCATCATCCTGCCGCTGACGGTAGTGGCGGTTATCTTGGTTGCACTCGGCGGCTCACTGGCCTACAGCAACCACACGCGCCAAAAACAGTTCGTGGAGCAATATCAGGAGTCGCCCGAGAAATTCCTTGAGAGCGAGAAGGCCCGCGTGGCTGACTTCATGAAGATCTATCCGCAGACCATCATCGTGTCGGCCGTCATGATGGTCATTGCCATCTGCGTGTTCGCCTTCTGCAGCACGCCCTGGCTCCGTGCCTCTGCATTGGCACTCATTCTGGTAGCACTCGCCGCCCTGACAATCGACTTCTTCTCGAAAGAGCGAGGCGTGATTTATCAAGATGAGCTGAACAGCATACAGATAGAAAAAGTGGAATAATAATCATTTTCTGCAGAATTATTTGTATCTTTGCGCCATGAAGATGAAACAAATTCATTTCCCCACGGTGTCGGCATTCATGCATGCCTTAGGACGCGACGATGTGCGCCATCCGCTCATCGAGGTCATCCACCTTGACGACCTCGATGATTGCAGTTCGTTTGGAAACACCCGCTATACGTTCGGTTTCTACTGCGTGGTTTATAAGGATGCTCGCTGCGGCACCGTGCACTACGGGCGCAACGAGTACGACTATGATAACGGTACGTTGCTTTTCTTTGCCCCCGACCACGACGTCGAGCTGGGCGACATGGAGAAACGATATCAGGGCGTGATGCTCATCTTCTCGCCGGCACTGATGCAAGGAATACAAATGTCGCCCTACACCTTCTTCGGCTATTCGGTTAACGAGGCCTTGCACGTATCGGAGCGTGAACGCCAGCAGTTGCACGATATCCTCGGCAACATCGAAACGGAACTGGAACGCGGTATCGACCGCCACACACGCCAGTTGATGGCGCAGAACGTCGCGCTGATACTCAACTACTGCATCCGCTTCTACGACCGCCAGTTCATCACCCGCGAACCCGTTGACAGCCAGCTGATGCAGCGTTTCACCACTTTGCTCAACGACTATTTCGCCCAAGGCCTCGCCGCCCGTCAGGGAGTGCCCACCGTGCGCTACTTCGCCGATGCCCTGAACCTCTCGGCCAACTACTTCGGCGATCTTGTAAAAGCCCAAACAGGAAATAGTCCTCAGCAACTCATCCAGCAGCAACTCATCCAGCAGCACCTCATCGCCCAGGCCCGTCACCGCCTGACCTCGACCACCGACACCGTTAGCCAGATCGCCTACGCCCTCGGCTTCGAATACCCTCAGTACTTCTCCCGCCTGTTCAAGAAACAGACCGGCCTCACTCCGCAGGAGTTCAGGACTCAGGCGTAATGAATTAATAGAAATATGTACAACTTAGAATATAAGGTAACGACGAGCACTTGCGACAGCGAGGGACGGCTGAAACTCTATTCGGCCCTCCAGATGATGCAGGACTGCTCAGAGATGTGGATTGACTCTGAGCCGGGTGTAAAGCAGTATTTCACTGAGCAGAATATGGCCCAGTTATTGGCATCCCGTCAAGTGGAAGTCATCCGAGTGCCGGAATACAAAGAGGAATTGACCGTTACCACATCTGTTTATGGCATGAAACCGATGTTCGGTTTTCGCAATACCTTCATCTATGATGCTGAAGGGAAGCCATGCTACAGGACATGGAGCATGGGTGCCTTTGTGGATAAGGAGAATGGTAAACTGAAGCGTGTCGATGATGCCACCATTGCATCGATGACGCTGGAGCCTCAGTTGGAGATGAACTACAAAGACCGTCGTATCATCCTACCTAAAGAAGGTGGCGAAACACTTGAACCTATTCGTGTACTTCGTGCCGACATCGACTACAACAAGCACCTGAACAACGCCAACTACATACGCATGGCGATGGAACTGTTGCCAGAAGACTTCAAGGTGAAAGGTTTGAGGGTCGAGTATCGTGTGCCAGCCAAGTTGGGTGACCAGCTTATTCCGACCATCTACCAGATTGACGGAGGCATTATCAACTCACTGGCTTTAGGCAATGAGGTTAGCGCCATCATCGAGTTCACAGTATAACATAGCATCTAAATAAAATCAGAGCCCCGACCTGCGTTTTTTGCAAGCCGGGGCTTGACCTTTGGTCGAGACTGCTTACGCTCGGAAATCTGAACGTGTTCTGATTTCTCTCGCTTAATCGCAGCCTTCTTTGGGATTGTATATAGAATGGCTATGCCATGAAGTGCTTGATATGGCGAGCTGACGTTACCTTGGCATCGTAGATAACAGTCACTTCGCGGGTACGGGGATTCCACTTGGTATCCATAACGCCTTTCATGTGCTCAACCTTAGCCACTACCTTACGATGGGAGTCGTGACGGCTCACCCTAAAGGTGCAGGTCTTCACGTCAGGACGATAGGCATGGCCTTTGTGATAGGTGTTGTGTGACAGTGCCCTGTCCACCTTGTCGAAGTGCGAGCCACCTCTGTCCTTATTCACTACGACAACAGTTGTCTTCTTGTCGTTTCTGTCGTTGTGCTTATTACCTGCCATTGCCGGCATTGTTGTGATTGCCATCATCATCATGGCTGCGATCATCTTATTCAAAGTCTTCATAATCTTCTTCTTTTAATTGTTCAACTTCTGTTCTATGACCAGATTCCTATGTTCTGAATCACAGTGCAAAGATCGGTACTTTTAATGAACAATCAAAAGGATTATTCCTAATTGGGCAAGGGAATCGCCTATTCTTTCATAGGGGATTCCCATCCATCACACCTCAGGCCACGGTTCGAACTCCAGTTCCAATTCAACCCAAGGCTGTTGCTCTTGGGCTGTGGAACTCTTTTGATTTGACACACCCAAGCCTAATAGGCGGATGGGGTGGGAGTGGAACTCTACGCTATGCATCAATTGTTTTGCCAGAGGAAGAATCTCGTCCTTGGTGCGAAGAATATGGTCAACGGTGATACTGCGGGTAATTTGCTGAAAGTCCAGGAATTTAACTTTGAGTGTCAGTGTGCGCCCTTCGAAGTCATTCTTCTCGATGCGCCTGACCAGTTCCAACACCGTGTGATATAGGTGGATGGTGACGGCAGCGTTCTCGCTAATATCCGACTCAAACGTCTGCTCACAGCTGACGGACTTGCGCTCCCACTCGGAGATTACGGGTCGGTTGTCTATCCCTCGTGAGAAGTCATAGAATACCTGCCCCATTTTGCCGAACTCCTGCGTCAGCCGGGTGAGTGACATGGTCCTCAGATCCAGTCCGGTAAAAATGCCCATCCGATGCATCTTCTCTGCCGTCTTCTGACCGACACCCCAGATTTTCTCCACCTTCAGTTGGGCGATGAAGTCCAGCGCTCTGTCTGGATGAATCACCGTCAGTCCATCCGGCTTGCGCCAGTCAGAGGCGATCTTTGCCAGGAACTTGCAATAACTGACACCTGCCGATGCCGTCAGTTCTGTTGTCTCGCGGATGCGCTGCTTAATTTCACGGGCTATGTCAACACCCAATTCAATTTCCTTCTTATTTTCGGTTACATCAAGAAAGGCTTCATCCAGCGAAATGGGTTCAATCAGATCGGTATAGTCATGGAAGATTTCGTGCAACTGAGCCGACACCTCCTTATACCGCTGGAAGTGTGGATCCACGATAATCAAATGAGGGCAAAGACGTTTGGCCACCTGAATGGACTGGGCTGAATGCACTCCGAATCTTCGGGCTTCGTAGCTGGCTGTCGACACCACGCCACGTTCAGCATCGTGCCCCACCGCTATCGGCTTGCCCTTCAGTTCCGGATTGTCTCGCTGCTCCACAGCAGCAAAGAACTGGTCCATGTCCACATGAATAATTTTCACCTCTCTGCTATTATTATTTAAATAATGGCACAAAGGTACAATTTTTCTCTGAATAGACAAAAAGAAAAGAAAAGTTTCAAAGACTTGTTCCAAAGGAATTTGATGATGCTAATTGACAAGCACAACCATAGGCATAGTGTTATTTTGACGCAAGGATTGATTTTCTCTTTTCGAAAATGATCAGGCATTAGCTCCCTGTCATTCAAACGAAGTTTTGTTTGTCTTCCATTTCTATCTCAGTGGCAGAAATGTTGTGGTTCAATTCTAATACTGAAATTTCCATGTTTTCAATAATCCCATCCAATTGTCTGTTCTCTGTTTTAAGGAATCGTCAAGCTTTCAAGACGGCAAATATATGCCGCTTTATGCCCTATATTATGCTTTTTTATCTTCAAATTCAATATTTTTTTGTTCATATGCATTGAAATCCAATTATTTTCGTATCTTTGCCACAGAAGATGACGAACGAACGGCATCTTGCCAAAAAGAAACAGTAGATTATGATAGTATTTACACACAAAGTGTTCGGGGCTGTTTTGGGGTTGTCGCTCCTAATCATGTTGCCTTCCTGCGCAGGTCACAAGTCTATGGAGCCTGTATGTAAGAATAATCTGTTTGTATCGGTGCTAGGTAAAAGTCAGGCGGAGGTTGACGCACGCATCGATAGTGTGTGGGCACATTTCTTTACCCCGGGCGATCTGAGCCGCTATGAGGCCGATGGCGAAAAAACTGTATATTACGAGGTTGGTGACTCGATGGCCATCATTCTTGATACGGGCAACAATGATGTTCGTACGGAAGGTATGTCGTATGGCATGATGATTAGCCTGCAACTCGACAAACGCACGGAGTTCGACAAACTGTGGCGATGGGCAAAGACCTATATGGCTTATCCGGAAGACAGCCCGTGGGACGGCTATTTCTGCTGGCAGTGCGGACTCGACGGCAGACAGATTGGTACGAGTAATGCCTCCGACGGTGAGGTGTATTTCGTGTCAGCACTCTTCCTTGCTGCCGACAAATGGGGTGATCCACAGTACGCAAAAGAGGCCAATGAGATACTGCATAAAGTAACATCGAAGGACGGTCCCAAAACGGGAGTATACAATCTTTATGACGACTCCACGCGTCTGGTTACCTTTGTTCCCAATGAGGAAGTCCACTGGTACAGCGACCCCTCCTACTGCCTGCCGGCATTCCTCGACCTTTGGGCAGAAAAAGCCGATGCCAACAATGACTTTTGGCGCGAGGCAGCCAACCAAGCGCGCTGGCTGCTGAAGGCATCGCAGGATTCTGTTACAGGGCTTTTCCCCGACTATTGTCTCTTCGACGGCAAGCCCTATCGCCGACCTGATTTCCCCTATCATACCGACCGCTACCAGTACGATGCTATCCGTTGTGCAATGAACGTAGGTATGGACTATTATCTGACGGGGCGGTCTGCCAATGAGCAACGGGAGATGATGCGCCGCCTGCTCACGTTTTTCAAGAATGATGGTTTCCAGTATGGTCAATTCAATCTTGACGGTTCTGAACCCACAAACAATTATACGGAAGGAATGGCAGGTGCCAACGCTGTAGGTGCTTTTGCTTTGGCTGACAGCGACGACGAAGATGATCAGGCTCTGGCTCGCGAATACGTCCAGCGGCTTTGGGACGTCCAGCCTCCTATGGGTAAGTGGCGCTATTATGTTGGTATGGTGTATTTCCTCGCTATGCTCCACGTTTCGGGTCACTTCAGTTTGAACTAAGATTTTGTGCTTTAATCTTCCAGCCAATACCATCTTCGTGCCCAGTCTTCAAGGATGTCCTTGCGCCATTGCCGTTGCGTCTTGGCCCCTTGCCACTTGCCTTCATAGAGTGTGTGGTCGGAATGGTCGGAGTACCAGTTTACGCCTAATGGATAGTCGGCAACGTCGGGCTTTCCCGGCCATACGTCATCCACGACAAACGAGCCGTGAAGCCCATTGAGTTGCTTGATAGACGAGGAAATGGTATAGGTAAGTTTGGCAGGAGCCTTAGGACAATAGCGCAACACATACACACCTTTACCTAAATAGTAACCCGCCCATTGCTGGCGGTCGATGGTGGCAGTAAAGCAGGAGTCGCCCTCGTGAATGTCTTTCTTCCTGGGACCCTTGAAGAACCATTCCACGACACTATAGACGGGGACGGTGTCACGCTCCGTGGTCTGTCGACGGAAGATTCTCCTACTGCTATGCCTGATAGGTTCAAAGCTACCTCCCCACGACTCTCCCTGCGGATTGTTAGGGTCGCCATGCATCAAGTAGAGCAACGATGGCGTGTCGCCCATCTTCACCACGCCTTTATAGTAGTTCAGAAAGTCGGCTCCCATCGCGCCACGACCTCTCATCGCATAATTATAATAGCCGGTGCCATAGCGGTTTGAGGTTTGCTCCATTCCCTTGTATTCTTCTATCAGTTCCATCTTTTCATTGTCGGTGATAACCCCGCGATAGGTGGCATTGTTCTCGATGATCCAAAGGTCGGGGAAGTTCCGGGCGATGTAGGCGTAACTGTTGACGCCCCACTTCTTGTTTGGTCCGCCGATGTAATAGACACGAATGTTGGGGGCAATATCGGGAGCATCATGCAGCGCCTGGGCTACGTCTTCGAGTGTGCCCCATACGAGCACCCACAGTGGCCTGTCGCTTTGTCGGCGAGCGCACTTGACAATCCACTCGCTGCCCTCCGTCGGCTCGCCATAGCCTTTGTAAGGCATCAGTCCGCGACGCCCTTGCTTGCAAAGCTTCTTCAGTGTTTCGGGGGACATCAGAGCTGGGTTATGCTTCTTCAGTTGCGGATAGTCCTTTGCATAGATGTCTATCATACGCACTATTTCTTCCTTCGATCCGTTGCCGAACGACGGTGACGATACCAACCCTTCGAGTTCGAACAGGTCGCTGTACATCAGCAGGTGTATCATCGACTGATTGTCGTCTGGGTCGGTGCCACCAATGTCAGTACTAACCAGCACCCTCGCTTTATTCTGTGCCGTCGTGACTAACGAGAAAGCCATCAACATCAGCACCAAGAATATCCATCTCTGTTTCATTTTTCTTTCCAATTTGTCTTAGTAGTTGCTGCGAAGTTACGAATTAAATGAAAAATAATCAAACCCCATAATGGTGTCGACAAAGCGGTGGACGTAGTCGGCTGCGGTGGGTGGCCACTGGAAACCGAGGCGGTAGAGCACCTGCGTGGTATATTCGTTGGTAGATTCTATCCAACGCATCTCGTGGTTGCAGCTCAGGTTGTAGGCCATCAGCGGACGCAGCAAAGTAACCAAGTCGGGATTCTCCATCATCTGATCCAATGCCTTTTGAAACTCCTCCTTCTCCACCCGCTGCAGCGTGATACCCGCCTCAGCAAAGCCGTTGAGGATGTCGGAGAGGAATTGGCGATGGGTGTTGTTAGGATGGAACACGGTACATTCCTTCGGTGTCTGTGCCAACAACATGATGGCATGAGCCACCTCATCGATGGGTGAGAACTCAAAAAGGTGATTAAGGGCTTCGTAGGGTACCATGCCAATAACAACATACGCACGCAGCAGGGCGAGGAAGTTGTTGGTATTGAAGTTGATTTGGAACTCACCATCCTTTTGGCGGGCAGAGAGGTTACCTACGCGCATAATCTTGGCATTCAACCCATGATGGGCGATGGCATCGAGCACGAGTTCCTCGGCCTTGAACTTCGAATAGACATACTTATTTTCATCGATGTTCTGTCCCAGCCATAAACTCTGCTCTGTCAGTTTGACCTCAGGGCCAGGCACACCATCGACACTCAGTCCGGCAATGCTGTTAGTAGAGATGTGGATGAGGCGTGAACCTGTGCGCAGACAGAAGCCAATCATATGGCGCACTGACTCGATGTTCACCATTTCAATGTCGTTGCCGGCAGAGAAATGTTTCACATTGGCCACGCAGTTGACTACAGTTAATTGAGAATTGAGAATTGAAAATTGAGAATTGGCTGCGCGTTCCAAAGCATCTGGTTCTGTCACCTCGGCTGCGAAGGCCGTCACACGCTCGTCGAAATGACTGAAGGCTTCCGTACGACCAAAGTAATAGAAATACAGCGTCTTGATACGACTCAATGCCTCGTCATTACCCTTAGCACGTACAGGACAGAGAATCTTGCCGTGATAATTGGTCAGCAACTCATTGAGGATGTGGATGCCGAGATAGCCTGTGGCACCTGTCAGCAGCACATCACCGATGGTCTGACGCTTACCCTCCCGGAAGGATGCGAGGGTGTTCGAAGTAAGTAGGCTGTTGAGGGGTGCATAATGGGCTGCCTCTGGGGATTGCTCGATTTCGTTATTTCCTAATGTCGATATGTTGTTATTTCGACTTTCGGCAGACACGACCTCGCCTTTACCTCCATCTACGAACGCTGCCAGTGCTCTTGGTGTCTTCTGGGTAAACAGGTCGTTGAAGACTATCTGCACACCATGCTTGCTGGCCTCCACGATGACCTTGATGGCATTGATGCTGGTACCACCAATCTCGAAGAAGTTGTCAGTAGCACCCACCTCCTTGATTTTCAGGATGTCGGAGAAGATGCTGCAGAAGAGTTTTTCCTTCTCACCCTTAGGAGCCTCGTATTCGCTGGCACGTTTCATCTCAGGTGCAGGCAATGCCTTGCGGTTGATCTTGCCGTTGGGTGTCATCGGCATACTGTCCATTTGCATATAGGCATCGGGCACCATGTAGTCAGCCAACGACGAGGCGGCAAGCGTCTGACGGATATCCTCGTCGCTGAGCGTCGCATCCGCTTCCAGGGTATAGTAGAGCACCAGATGCTCATTGCCCATCACCTTGCGCACCTCGGCAGCAGCCTGACGGATGCCCCCGATATTAAGGGCCTTGCTCTCGATTTCGCCCAGTTCAATGCGGAAGCCGCGCAACTTCACTTGGGTGTCGATACGACCCATATACTCGATTTGTCCATCCTCATTCCAGCGGCAGAGGTCACCCGTGTGGTACATACGTACAGGACGTCCCCAACGGTCCTGTTTCACGAACGGACAGTCGATAAACGACTTGGCCGTGCGCTCGGGTAGACGCCAATAGCCGCGACCGACCTGCACACCGGCAAAGCACAATTCGCCAGCCACACCCTGCGGCACCAGATTACCAGCGGTATCGACAATGAAGTTCCAGTTGTTGGCCACGCTTTGGCCGATGGGTATGTTTTCAATTCTACGGCCTGGCGCAATGGCATAATAGGAAGTATCGTCAGTACACTCCGTAGGACCATAGACATTGATAATCTCGATGTGGTCACTAAACACACCATCCATTTTTTCGCCACCACCCGTGGTAAAACGGATAGGCAGGTCGTCAAAGGTGTTGAGTAGCAGACAGGTCATCGCCGTAGAATAGCCGCCACCCGTACACTTGTGGTCAATTAGGAACTGACGGATGGCTGCCAAGTCCTTACGGATCTCTGTCGGCATGATGTGGAACGAGCCACCCAGCGTCAATACAGGATACATATCCTCGATATGTGCGTCGAACGAGAACGAGCGGTGTCCGCTGATGCGGTCGTCGGCAGTCAGTTTCTCCATGTCGATGACCACAGCAATGAAATTACGCAGACCGGCCTGATGAAGCATGGCGCCCTTGGGCTTGCCCGTAGAGCCGGAGGTGTAGATCATGTAGGCGAGGCCGCCAGGGGTGGAGAGGTCGATGGCGTCGGCGGGAGAACTGCCGACCACAGTGGCCATAAAGTCATCGATAAAGAAGGTGCGGGCAGCAGCGGTACTGAAGTCGCCTTCCGCCTGTTTGGCATCAAGCACGTCGTGCGAGGTAATCAGCACCTTCGACTCCGAATTCTCCAGCATATAGCTCAGTCGCTCGTTGGGATATTCAAAGTCGAGCGGGGTATAGGCGGCACCAGCCTTGTGGATGGCAAGTACAGCCAACGGGAACTCCTTGAAGCGGTCGAGCATCACACAAACGAAGTCGTTGGGTTGGACGCCGAAGTCAATCAACTGACGCGCCAGCGCATTCGAATAGCGGTCCATCTCAACATAGGTCAACTGGCTGTCCCTATCCACCACTGCGGGGGCATCGGGTGTGCGCTTGGCCTGCTCCGTGAAGAGATTGGCAAAGGTCTTACTCAGATCCACGTCGATCTCCTTACCCGTACCGATTCCGATAATCCGCTCGCCCTCCTCGTCGCTCACGATGCTGATGCTGTCGATGGAGGCGTCTGGCTGAGCTATCATGTGCTCCATCGTGGCTTTGATGGCATCGGCCATCGTACGCATCTGCTTACGACTGTTCATCGCCAGACTCGACTCCATACGGATGTCGTAATTCTCATCTGCCAGGAAGATGTGGGCGAGCATGTCATAAAACACATCACCACGATCCTGCTGCACCAACGGACAATGTATCTCGCCGAAATGATAGGCCTCCTCCCAGCCTGGCAGAGCCGTGAAGTTAAATGATATGCCTGGCTGCACGCCCATGTCACGACAGAAATGCGAGAAGGGATAGGCCAACTGCGAAAGCGTAGCCTTCATCTCCTGATGGACGCTGGCGATATACTCTCGAACCGTTTGTTCCTTTTTGATTTCCATCATGAACGGGATAGTACGCACAAACATGCCGTAAGCCTGTTTGACTCGCGGGTCGCGGCGTCCATGATAAATCGTGGTGTAAGCCACCTTCTCTTCGCGCAGCAAACGGGCCAACACATAACTGAATGCCGCCTGGAAAATCTGATACGGCGCAAATCCATTCTCCTTACACCAGTCATCTACTAATGCACGGCTGATATAAGCCGACTCCTGCCCCATCTCGCCCACAGGATTTTCCGGGCGAGCCGACAACGTTGCCAAGTCCACACCAGCGTATTTCTCGGCCATCACAGCCTTGGCACGATGGTACTCCTCGTTTCCTATACTGGCAGCCTCGTCTTCGGCAGCCTGCAAGATGCCATATTCCTGTGCTTGCAACGGCTTGCCTTCGTAGGCCAGCGGCAGGTCGCGCTGTGGGAAGAGCACCAGATAGCTGGTGCCGTCAGACACCAGATGGTGGATGTCCAGCAACATATAGTTAAGAGGTGAGAGGTGAGAGGTGAGATGGTTACTAATTCAACGCGTAACAGCGGCTCCTCGCCCATGATGTCAAACGGACGGCAGAAACCATGATAGGCATACTGCTGGAAGTCTGTTCCCGTCATCTCGCGGCGTACTACAGTCAGTTTCTTGTTCTCATCCACATACTGACGCGGCTCACCATTCTCGTCGATGAGAAAGCGCATACTGAGTTCCGGCCTTGCGGCGAATATTGCTTGTATAGCCTTCTCCACACGATCAAGGTCAATATCGTCAGTCAACTTGGTGATACACGGAATATTATACTGCATCACCTGCGGATACTTCAGGCAGTCATAAAACACGCCTAATTGGGACTGGAGCAAAGGATAGGTCTTCATTATTAAACGATTATTTATCAATTAGATTCAAAGAGGCCGAAGGCTGCTTATCTACCTGCGTCGCCTGCTGGCCAACGCATAAGCATCGACGGTTAATAGATGGTAAACAAGATTTTGTCCATCAGCGTCTCGTTGATGCATACCACGTGGTCGGTGACATAGCGATACAGGCCGGCATTGTTGGTGACCACCAGACGATAGAGCTGCCCGGGGCTGACACCCGTACTGAGCACGGTAGCCGCCTGGCTGTCCTTCATGGGCAGATACTCATGGAAACTGCCCGACGGTATGGTTTCAAACACGTCGCTGTCGTCGGCTACGGCCCGTCCGTAAATCGTCTCCTCGGTATAGTAGCAGCCGTTGTTGTGAGGAATCTTTCCCGTAAACTTCTTCATGTGGCTCGTGGCTAAGTAGCACTCTCCGGCACCGAAGGCCACCACGCGCTGCAGCTTGGGCCACAAAGCACTCGCCAGCGGACCTTCTGCGGCGAAGGCCTTGCTGACCTCGTCGGCACGCTGGGGGTCAGTCTCACGCAATTCGCCTAACAGCTCGTTGCGATGCCGCGTGATGTATTCGAACATGTCGGCCACACGCCGTGTGTCGCAAGCCACGATTTGGTCGATGTCGCGGTCGAGCAGTGCATAGTAGCATATCGCGTGCAGCTCCTCCTGCGGGTCGGTCTTGAAGAACTGGACGTCGGGCATGGAGAACGTGGCACGGTTCTTGCCGCGCGCATAGTGGTAGTACCACATGTATTTCTTCACCATCTGGCTCTCCAGCGTCTCCACCGTACACCCGTCGTTGGTCTGCTTGTTTCGCGGTCCCACGATGGCCACGAGCAGGTTGTGGTGACCCTTCAGCGTCGTGGCGAAATACTCCATGTAAGGCTGCAGATGCTCGTCGGTACAGGGGAATCGCTGTCCCTTGGCGTTGACGAGATACTGCCGCAGATTGGCCGAGGTCAGTATGCCGCTCTCGCCGATGTTGGTCTGCAGGTCAACCAGCCGTTTGTAGTTCTCGTAGTCGGTCAGCGGCACCAGCTGCTGGTAGTCAGTCAGCGTCTCTGTCTGGTCGAAGTGGTAGTGACGGCCATAGTCTGTCGCTGCGTTGGTGCGCAGTATCTCCATCAAGTCCGACCACCCGTTCAGTGCATCCTTCAGCGTAGGACTTTCCGTCGGGTTCTCTGGATTGCTCAACACCTCCTGCGGCAAGTGGTAGCTCAGGTAGCACTCCTCGGGCGAGTGCAGTTTCGACGGGGTCATCTTGCGCAGCTTCTTCAGGTAGGGCGCGGCCATGTCGCACAGCATGCGCCGCTCGTCTACGGTCAGGTCTGATGCCAGGTAGTACTGGGTCAGCAGGGTGAATATCGTATTCGCCGTATCGTTCGTGTCAACTCCCTGTGCCTCCAGGTCATCAATGATGCGGCCGGCCGACTCGAAGCAGTCTACCAGGTCCTCCATCGGCTTCTTCTTGTCCTGTATGATGGAGCCGCTATTGATGAAGTAGTGATAGCCTATGAACTGTGGCAGGTAGCAGACGCGCTCGGCCTTCATCAGACACATGCCCGTATGCCATACGTCCTCCAGCCACTTGACATCCGTTGAGAACACAAGGTCGTGCTTGCGAATGAAAGCCACATCAAAGAGTCGCGATGTCGAGAATGGCCACAGACCGCTGAACATCTCCTCCTGTCGGAAGTCCTTACGGTCCAGCACGATGCGCCACTTCGTCTGGTTCCACAACACCTTCTCCGTGTGCGGATGCAGCGACTCTTTCTCCAGCTCGTATTCGCGACGGAAAGTCACCACCTGGGCTTCCGTCTCAATCATCTCACGGCGCACCACCTCCAGACAGTCGGGGGTATAGCTGTCGTCGCCATCGAGGAATCCCATGTAAGGTGTCGTCACGAACTGCATGCCGTGGTTGCGTGGCGTTGCCGGTGTGTGCATGCCGTCGTTCAGCTCCTTGATAATGACGTTGCTGTCGTTCTTGAACATCTCCATAAGGCGCGGCAGATACGTCGGCTCACAGTTATGCACCACGATGATCCATTCGATGTTGTTAAAACCGATAGACTGACAGCGCATCGACTCAGCACACTTCTCAAACATACCCATGTCCACATTGTGGAAGGGGGTTACAACCGATACCTTATACATAGTTTACGCCATTAGTTATTTCTACTTATCTTAGTTGTTTCGAGTGCAAAGGTACGAAAAGTATTCCATATTCACCACCTTTCGAGGGTCAAAATTGTCTTTTCGTGCTCACACGGTGCCTTGCCCGGATTCTTTCGCTTTTACCCTTTTACTTTTTTACCTTTTTACCTTTATCCTCTGCGCCCAACTCCGTGCCCTCTGTGACTCCGTGTGAGGATAAAAAAAAGGGATAAACTATAAAAAATGGATAAAAAGTTTCTTATTTCGGAAATTTTTCGTGTATCATGGGGACGTACCTGAAGTGAACCCCATGATACACGGACGGCGCGGAGAAATTCTCTGAACGGCGCAGAGAAATTCTCCGGACGGCTCGGAGAAATTCTCCGCCTGGCTCGGAAAACAGGTCGGCGCGGACTTCGTACGGCTCGGAAACGACTTTCGACTACGTTAAGAATCCCTACGGCATCGTATGCCGAGACAGCTGCGAACATGAAGCTGAAAGTTGGCGGCTGGGTACATGTGTCGCTGGAATTCACGGTGAATGACCGTAAAACCCAGGACGGCCGCAAATTCAAGGCTCAGCGAGTAAGAATCCTTAACATTTCGCCCCTCTGGGGACATGAGGAGACCTCTCAAGAGACCTTCTAAACTCTCAAAGTCTCATATCTCAATATCTCATTATGTGCCATTTTGAAGAAAAGACTCTAGAAAATTATATTTATATATAAATATAAAATTATTTTCTTGTTTTTCAGAAGGTTGAAAACATAGTTAATGAGATAATGAGATAATGAGATTTGAGACTCTTTGAAAAAACAAAATATTATTTACAAAAATTATAGCAATTATGGAAGAAAAGATTATTCGCCCTACTACGAAGCCTGAGGCTATCAAGGGCAAGTTGCTGAAGTACCAAGGTACTGACTATTGTGAATTTCTGCCGCAGGCGCAAGGCGAGCCCCAAGAAGATGAGGAAGAGGGTGATACCGACACGACGCTGTAATTTATTGGCTATCAGTTAATTGCGTGTGTAAAGTCGTTTTTTGTTCTTTATTTGGGCTGTTTTTTTGGAAGCAGCCCATTTATTTTGTAATTTTGTAGCGTCTTAAGGTACCAAAGAGACGCAGTGAGAACATAAACTTTAACCATTTAGCCATTAAAAATTAGTAACTATTATGGCAGTAAACAGTATTCAAATGCCCATCAACATCAAGTTGAACCAGAATGAGGCTATGTCGTCGTCCTTCGGACGCTACTATCTGGAGGCAGCCACCTCGGAGGTGCTGTCGACCGAAGGTCTCGTCAACCACATCACCCACCACAACTGTGCCGTCGGCACCGAGGCTATCGCAGCCGTCATCAAGAAGCTGGGTGAGTGTATCCCCGAACTCGTGGCACAGGGCCAGCCCGTGATTAACCTGGTGTGCCGCGCCAAGGCCGTAGACCTGACGCCCGAGGTCACCGACAGTGGTTTTGTTAATAGGTTACCTTCATGAATACCGGCAGGTGGTCGGAGGTGGTGAGGTCTTCCTTGTAGTAGGTGAGACCTTTAAAGAAGGTGTCGTGGAAGATGTAGTCGATGCGGACGGCTTTCTTGCCTCGGTAGGTGTGCATCCATCCGCCGCCACACTCTTTGAATCCGTCAACCATATTGCCCAGCATGGTGTTGTAGACGAAGGAGTAGGGGACGTCGTTGAAGTCGCCGCATAGGATGCAGGGCTTCTCGGTGGAGCGCTTCTCGTTGGCAATGGTGATGGCCTGTCCGGCACGGAACATCATTCCCAGGGTGTAGTTGCCGAAGATGGCGTTCAGCACGCGGCTGTTGGTCATGCTATAGTCTTCGTAGGGGTTGGCAGCCTGCAGCTTTCCGGCTTGATGCATGGTGCGGTTGAGTCCGGTGGTCTCGAGGTGGACATTGAAGAAGCGGATTACCTGTCCCTTGACATCGACGTCGGCCCACATGGCACTCTGGTTGGAATCGTCGAAGAGTAGTGTCTTGCTGTCCTTGATGGGATAGCGGCTGAAGACTACCATGTCGCCGCGACCGACTGCCATATAGGGGAAGTACTCCTTGTAACTCTCGGAATTTTTCTTGTCACCGCTGTTTTCGCTATACTCTTGCAGGCAGAGCACATCTACCTTGTGGCGACGAATCTGGGCAAGGATGTCCTGAGCCAGGAAACCGGAAGTCTCGCGCCCGAACATGGCCACGTTATAGGTGGCGATCTTCAGGCCTTTCTCGGCTTCGGCTTTCTTGTCGACGGAACGAAACTGGATGATGGTGCCGATATAGGGGATGCAGCATGCAATGGTGATGACTGGAATGAGTGCGTAAAACCATTTCCGGCGAACGAGCCAGATAAGAAGTAACACGATGTTCAGGGCGATAAGCACGGGAAGGATGTATACCAACATGGCCCGTGCGGAATGGCCCACAGGACTTACGTCGCCTCCGAAAAGTGCCACAATGGTAAATGCGGACACAACACATTGGAGTACGAGGAACATCAGGGAAAGATACTTGTAGACTGCTAACTTACCCATAGGTTATATTTTGCTTTGTGGTTATTGTTTGACGTATTTTTCGACCATATCCAAGAGATCCTCCACGCGGAAGGGCTTGGCCATGAAGTCGTCGCAACCTGCTGCTTTGGCCTCGCGTATGTTTTCGTCGAAGGCATAGGCTGAAAGTGCCACGACGGGGATGTCGTGATTGACCTCCTTGATGATTCGCGTGGCGTCGAGTCCGTTCATTCCCGGCATGCGGATATCCATGAGAATCATGTCGGGATGCTCGTCTTCGCACAGGGTGACGGCTTCGATACCATTCACGGCACGCATGAGGCGATAGCGCTTGGAAAGAACGATGCGGACGAGTTCGTAGTTGCTGTCCTCGTCCTCGGCAACCAAGATGACAGGAGCATTCTGCATATTGGTCATCGTAGTAGAGCGTATGGTGCGTGAATTCGTCGTCGTACGGCCGTTCTTGGTCATGCCGCCTATGGTTCCTTCGAAGGGGAGCACGAACCGGAAGGTAGAACCTTCGCCCAGGCGGGATTGTACGCTGATGCGACCGTCCATTTTCTCGACGATGGTTTTGCAGAGCGCGAGTCCCAATCCGTAGCCGTTCTGTGTGTCGGCATCTCTGGAAACATAGGTGCCGAAGATGTTTTCGATGTCGTTAGGATCGATGCCGGACCCGGTATCGGTGACAAAGAACTCCACTTCGGTGCCGTCGTTGATGAGTCGGTAACCGTAGGTGATGCTTCCCTTGGTGGTGTGCTTCAGGGCATTACCAATGAGATTGGAGAACACCTGGGTTACACGATTGGCATCGGTGTTGAGGGTGACCTTCATATTGGGCTTGTTCCACACCAGCTGCACAGTGTCAGGGCAGCGGAACTTGAAAATGTTTTGCAGGCTATGACAAAGGTCATTCAAGTCGGTCATTCCCTTCTTGATTGATATTTCTCCCGCCTCGACACGCGAAAAGTCCAGAATGTCATCGATGAGTGCGAGCAGTCGACCGTTGTTGCTTTCAATGATTTCCATGTACTTCATACGGTCCTCTGGGGAGTCGGTCTCGGCCATCACGCGCGAAAAGCCCTCGATGGCATTCAAGGGAGTACGAATTTCATGACTCATGTTGGCGAGGAAAAGGGACTTCATGCGGCTTGCCTGCTCCGCATTCTTGGCCTTCTCTTCGTATTCGTTGAGCTTCTTGTTGGCAGCTTCTAATTGCAGCTCTGTGGAATGGAACTTGGAATTGGTTTCAGCCAGTTTCTG
>Ga0247609_10002400_pt1 | contig 19950 bp, 14 predicted proteins | sample 172DNAGHGlowgp2_FD_193487 | JGI IMG/M metagenome (GOLD analysis project Ga0247609, IMG submission 193487) | Sheep rumen microbial communities from Palmerston North, Manawatu-Wanganui, New Zealand - 1728 DNA GHGlow gp2 | ecosystem: Host-associated > Mammals > Digestive system > Stomach > Rumen ...
ATCTCTTTATTATAATTATTTGCATTTTGTATATATAGTTCTTTGTTTGTCTCATCATATTTTCCAAATTCTTCAGCTAAATATGAAACCATCTTAATAGCATTTGTAGGACTTGTCCATATATGTTCGTCAAATGCTCCTTCTTCTTTCTCTTCTTCCTCGTGTTCTTCTGCTCCATCCACTTCTTGTTCTTCTATTGTTTCAACACAATCAGAGACTTTTATAAGCTTAGTATTGTTTAAGTCTAAAACATTGGCTTCAATTACTTTATCTACCCATTTCTCCATCTCACCACCAATGTATATAAAAACGTCAGCTTCTTGAATTTTAATAAAATCAGCTGCACTTGGTTCATAACTATGAGAATCAATTCCAGGTCCTAACAAAAATTCTACATTTGCTTTATCTCCAACAATTTTCTTTGAAAAATCATATGTTGAAAATGTTGTAGTAACAATTTTAAATCTATCCTCGTTTATTTCTTTTTCTTGGTTTTTCTTATTTAATGACATACTTAATATTAACATTATAATTACTAAAGCAATTACTGCAATAATAATGCTTTTTACTGCTTTTGACATATTTTCATCCTCCTTAAAAAATACGCTAAATAAAGGCATCTAAGCCCCTTACATATATAATATGTCTTTATTCATTTAGTTGAACTTTTTGGAAAACCATAGGTGAAAAAATAATGAATTCTTTGCTTTTATCTTTTCTTTCTTGAATAAAAAAATTAATAAATTTGATGATAAAGTATGCTAAATATAAAATAACAATTTCAAAGATAAACTGTGCAAAATGTATTATTTGACAGATTATACAATGAGTATGATCGCATACTACATCGTGACCACAATTAGACAAAAAACTACAAATTATTAATAACAATACCATTATTATAATTGAAAATTCTTTAATTATTTTCATAGTCTCCTGTCCTTTCAAATTTTATAATCTATAAACATCAATTAACAATATATATCTAAACAACGAAAAAGTCAACAAAACCTATCTTATAGGATTCTAAAGTGTCTTATATCAAAAATGTTGATATTTTATGTAAATTGTGATATAATTTTTGGTGACACATTTACAATATTTTTATACATTGGCTACATTACGTCTTCAACATAGCAGAAAGGAAAAGGTGAAGAATGATGTTATTATCACAGCAGCAGCACGAAGACAGAGAACTTGAGGTTGTTAAAGACCTCTACCTGAATCCTGTCACAACATTCCGGAGGAATGACCTCCCCATCTACACCAATGTCAATGTTAATGGCTACTTCAATAAGTTCTCTACATACTATATGAGAGAGCTAATTCTGAAGGAAATGCCCACTCTCAACATCGGTGTAGCATCTTACCTTGCTCAGTGCATGGTGAATCCGATGTCTGAAGCCCATTACGAAACCAGATGTAACGTATGCGATCTTACATGCGCATTTGGTAATGATTTCAGAGCATCTGATGGAACAGTCTACACAGCAGAAGAGATCCAGGGAGCACTTTTTGGATTCTTCAATGTAACGGAAGTGGACAAGAAACACGTCAACATGAGCTATAACAACACGGCGGTGTACAAAGACAGAGCGCTTGAGGTTGTAAAAGACTTCTCCGAAAATCCTGTCGTGGCAATCCGGAGGGATGATCTCCCCACCTACACCAATGTCAACGTTGACGACTACTTCGATAAGTTCTCTACATATTATATGAGAGATCTGATTCTGAAGGAAATGCCCACCCTCAACATCGGCGTAGCATCCTACCTTGCTCAGTGTATGGTAAATCCGATGCTTGAAGCTCACTACGAAACCAGATGTAACGTATGTGATCTTACCTGTGCATTTGGTTATGATTTCAGAGCATCTGATGGAACAGTCTACACAGCAGAAGAGATTCACAAAGCACTTTTCAAATTCTTTGATGTGACAGAAGTGGACAAAAAGCACGTCGACATGGCATTCAATATCACAATTGAATAAGCAGCATTGCGACTGACATGTAGTCAAAGGACCTGGCAGATGATGCCAGGTCCTCGCATTTTTATTGTTTAAACATAATCATATATGTATCTACTTGTTCATAGTTAAATCCATAATATTTCGCCAGTTCATATACAAAATCTGTGTCTACTCTAACGATATATACTCCATTTTCATCAACAAATCTATTTTTTGTATCTAGTATTTCAAATCTACCATAACTATTATTATCACCGAATCTTGTTGCATTAAAATCATATGGTGAAATTGGATTTGCGTACAAAGTATAAATATATGCTTCTCTAGCATCAGTATATATATATACTTTTTTATCCCTATACTCTGCTTTTCCATTTGTCATTTTTATAGCTTCTACCAAATCATCTTCGAAAAATTGCTGTTCCTCATAATCGATAGCATATTGATTAAAATAATAATTGGTAAAGCTTAAGAAATTGAATACATATAGCATTATCAAGATACATAGTACTATTCTTGGTATGATTATTTTTATTTTTAAATGAGTTTCTTCTATATCCTTAATTTTTTTATTTTGAAGATTATATAATAATTTAAGTGCTGAATACTCAAAAAATATCAATGGATAATACAATATATTAGCTTTTGAAACATTAACATCTTGAATAAACATCATAAATATAAAAGACGGAATAAATAAAATAACAAATACAGTACCTATTTCAAATTTCTTCTCTTTTATATTCTTAATCATTCTATATACTTCAATTATTAGACCTGCAAAAGCAACTGGTATTGCAAATAAATATAATGTTCCATATTCTCTTAATGAATTAAATGGTAATTCATCATATACAAATAGCAAATCTAATCTAGAAATGTTTTTTGCGAAGTTTGAAATAGATATTTCTGAATTTCTATAATTAGGTAACTTAGGAATTGTTATTATCCAATTTATTTGGTTCAATACTCCATAATTTACTAAGATCATCAATATAAGTGGAATAGCAAAAACAAAAATAACCGCTCCCATTATAATTATATTTTTGATAGTGATTTTCTTTGTATATAACATATATATAAGAACAAATAACAAAAATAATGGAATAATAATATAAGACAAGACATAAGTATAAAGAGTCACCCCAAGAGCAACTCCTGCTATAATATAGTCATACCATTTCTCAGCTCTTAATAAAAAGAACATACTAATTATCATCATTGGAGCTAATAGATTACAATCTAATCCCCATCTTGATGCCATAATATTCCATGGATTTATTGCAATTAATAATAGAATAATTTCTGCAGCTTTTTCATCAATATATTTTTTAAACATAAAATAGCCAACTATACATGCAATCATACTAATTATTACTTGTGTTAGTCTAAATGACTTTAATGTAAATCCAAAAATCGCAATACATATCGATGTTAAATAACCATATAATACACTTTGTCCACCACCGAAGTTCACAAAATAAACTGGCAGCTGATTTAAGGATCTATCTACTCTAAAATGTAGTAAACAAAATGCATCATAAGCCATTCCAGCCTCATCAATATTGATGCCATGTGGAATTTCTCCAAGCTTATATATTCTTAATCCAAAAGCCATTATAAATATTAATACTATTACAATACTATTTATTACTTTTTTATTCATTCTTAAATATTTTGTTCCTCATTTAGGTTTTTTCTTATTTTTGGTAATACAAATAATGTTTTTATTATATTGAAAAAGATTCTTATTCCGTAAAAAGAAATCATTCCGATTTTCAAATCTAAAAGCACATTTTCTCTCGATGAGAAAAAATCATACCTTAGTATAAGTCTTTGTCTTGCTGTAAGCAATTTTAATATTGGTATATCTCTCATTCTTAATACTTTAAATTCGTTAAATACTGGATCACAATAAAAGAGTTTACATGTCAAATTTGATGTTTTACATCCTTTTGAGCTTTGATACATACAAAGTCTACAACAACCATTATTATATTTACAATCACTACCCTGTTGACTTCTGCACTGCCCATTAACAAATTTACACGTATTTTTATCAGAATAATACTTATCTAATTGTTCACAAGCATAATCATAAATATACTCAATTCTTTTATTTCTCTTCTTAATATTAAGTGCATTTGTAATTGCTATTAAATTATCATCATGGCTCTTTGTTTTAAACGTATGATGATTAAACAAAAACGTTTTATACAAAATCAACCATTTATAATTATTAACAAAAATCTCTTTCATCTTTACCTACCAACTAGCATTAGCTGCGTTTTTCTTAACAACTTCTATCTTATCCATTAGTTTTCCTATATCATTTTCAATCTTTTGTAATTCTAATCTTTTATCTATAATCTTATTCTTTAGTTTTTCCACTTCTTTCTCTTTATAAGTAAGTGGTTCTGTATGATCTTTATCAGTTTTTTCATGATCTATTCTAACTTTTTTATCAGTAGAATTGAATTTATAATTTGTCCTAGAGTCAATTTTATTAAAATCTTCTTGCATAATCTTTAATGCATTTGAATATGTAATTTTTCTAATTGACCATCTTTTCTTTTTCTTTAATGCAGCTATCTCTTCTTCAAGCTTTCTATTATACTCTTTTTTCTTATCTTTAGCTTTTTTTATGTATTGATTAAATCTATTCACCTCTTCGGTTAATAGCTTTATTTCTATATCACACTGTTTATCATGAATGTTCTCAGAATATTCTTTTGCATCTTTAGCATTCTTAATCGAATATCTTTTCTCGTACCATTCTTCTAGTTCGGGATAATGTCTTACATATTTATTATAATTTGTTACGAATTTTTTTGAACTTGATGAAAGATTAATTGGATCTCCATAATCTTCTCTTATCTCATTACGAATGTTATCTTTGCCGAATGCCTTTACCACCTCAATATATGGAACCCCATCTTTTTCCATTCTTTCATAACTTTCATATGTATCATGATATGGCGGTTTCTTACTAATAATAACTTTATCGATTACTCCATAATCATTAATAATAGAAATTTTAAGTGACGTGAAATCATCCTCAATATATGTTAGCATTCCTTCCTTTTCTTGGAAGAATTTACCTTTTGCAATCCTTAATCTATCATCTATGATTTTTATTAAACCATTTCTGTTATATATACCTTCTTTTGTTAGCCTAAATTCATCGTCTTCCTTAATATCCTTTATTTCTTCTTTAAGAATCTCAACAACAGAAACCATTCTTGCATATTTTTCTTTAAACCCTATTTCAATTAGATATGATTTAAAATCATAGTTTTCTAAATCGATATGCATAAATACTTACCCCTTTAAAATATTAAATCAATAATACTAGATTTCATTTCTTTTGTAATATGTATAGCGGCTGCCTTATCGTGGCCACCGCCTCCGTATTTTTCTGCTACAATTCTTGCAGAAGAATTATCTTTTATACTGCGTAATGATATTTGATTATTTTCAAAAGCAAACATCGCAACAGCATCAATATCATATTTCATAGTATCTTTTAAATAGTCCGCTACTTCATTCCTGTATTCATATCCTATGAAACAAACTCCAATATCATATTCATCAACTTTAATAATTTTCAAATCTTCTATAAAGCTTTCTACTTTGGCTTTAGTAGATTGTTTTTTCATATAAATATCATCCAATTCATCTGGATCAAATTCAAATGGAGCTTCTTTAAATGTTCCTTTTAGTTTGAATATCATTTTCTGAATATATTTATCTATACCTAAACAATTATATAGAATCGCTAAATCATGTGCTTTTTGATTATTGTTCTTTTTCCATTCATAAGTATCTTCTTGTCTTACTAACTCAACAAAATCATCTAATAACCTAGTCTTTTCTATAAACGAATTATTAACTAAGTATTCATAAAATAATTGTGTAGCACAACATATTCCATTCTCATCACTTATTTTTACTGTCACATTATCATATTCATTTAACCCACTATTAAAAGCGGTTTCATGATGATCAAAAATATAGACTTTATCTTTTAATTTTTTATCTGAATACACTATTTCTGCTGTAGGTTTGGTTAAAGACAAATCAGTAATATAAATTATGTCATACTCGTATAATTTGCCAGTATCATATTCTTTCATAAAATTTTTTTCTAAATCAGCTACATTCTTACTTAAAATATAATCTAATTCTTCAAAAGCAATTTTACCTAGAATAACCTCTCCCATTCCATCTATATCGCTCATATGACTAAACAATAATCTTTTCATTTTTCCTCCTTATGTCCAAAACTCAAATGAATTTGTTAGATAAGCTGTCAAATCTGAAGCAGTGTTTTCTAAAAATCTACATTCTGAGTTTATTCCAATTGGCACCATAATAGCAATTGTACATATACAAAGAATCGTGAATATTCTTCTAACCATTCTTTCCTTCATCTCATCTTCCTTATCAACCATTATCATCATAATCATCACAACTACTAATGATAACAACATCTTAGAATCTAATGAGTATACTTCGCACACTCCACCAAACCAGGTTGAAATAAGAATAGAAATAATTGAAGTAACTATAACAGCAATTACTATTATATTAAATTCCTTATTTTTATCTTTTAATATATCTTTTATGAATATAAATCCATACATAATTGGTATCGATATCAATCCTACCAATTTGTTCTCATAACACATCTCATTTATAGATAATAGACCAGCTTCTTTGTTTGCAAAAACAAATGGAAATACTAGTGGATTGATTGAAATTGTTCTAAACAAATACTCTAATATTCCTAATATAGTTTTCCCGAAAGTTGGCTTCATTAATATGTTCATATTAAATGAAGTAAGTTGATATTTAGCTCCAAACTCTAATATATTATTAAAACGAATATAGTTATAAATCATTTGAAGTATACCAAACAAACCAAGTGGAATTAGTATTGCTATACACCCTTTTATTATCTCTTTTTTATCTACTTCTTTCATTCTATAAATTAGAATCGCAAGAATTACTATATAATAAACTATAAAGTTTGGTTTTGAAAGTACTATTAAAGCAGATGTAATACCCAAAAATACAAGTTTAACATTTCTAAACTTAGTACTATCAAACGCTGTTAAAGCTAAATATATTGATAATAAAATGAATAGAAGTCCTGCACTTACAACAATGTCATATTTTTCCCCTCTAAGCAATGTCAATGAATTAGAAGCGAATAAAATAGCATAATATCCTAAATAGTATTCAAATAATGATATATTTTTACTAATAAATTTCTTGATGAACCAATCATATACTAAATATAGTACGAAAAATTCAACAACTAAAAATACCAAATTAAATACATATGTTGGAACATAAAATCCCGTTATAAGTCTAAATGGTAAAATCAAAGTTATTATAGGTGCAAGTCCAAAATAATTGTAATAATTTCCATTATAATATGCCACATCATATAGATAGTCTATGCATTCTCTTGCCACATTGTCATATGGATTATTCATAGCCACCAATTCTTCAGAAGGCGTTTCCATCAGTTTTATTTGTCCATTAACAAATGCTTCTGTTTGCATTAAAATAGAATCTTCATGATCAATATCGTTTTTATCTATGATGATACTTTCGCCATTATTAAATTGTATTAATGTATATGAAACAATAATAAATGAGAAACAAATCAAGTTGACTATAAAAAATATTTTATGGAACTTTAAATCATCATAGTACCTTAAATTATATGCTTTATTAGTTATTAAACTTATAATAAGATGCACTCCAAAATATAAACATAACCATCTTAGAATGCTAAAATTAAAACAAGGTTGATTTAATATGATACTACCTACATTCATTTCAGACTGTGTAATATACTTAATAATAATTTGAGTACAATTAGAAGTAGTATCAAAATTTATATATTGTTTTTGAGATGTTAGGATTTCTTTTGCACCAACAATAAATGTATCACTACTATCATCATTTTTAAATGATAGTAGATAGGTACATTTATCCGTTAATTGATTATTTAGTTTTAAAGTTATGTTTGTAACACGGAAATTAATATCATAGACCTTTATTTGATTTTCATCTATAACTTTAAATCTAGCTTTTGTATTGTTATTGCCTACAAAAACAGTCCTAAAAAATCCATAGTTACATATAAATACTTCTATAAGAATTGCTACAACAATTGCAATTATCCTGCACTTGTTGTATTTGATAAAACCAATCCATTCTTCTCTTTTCATAGAATACTCTTCTTTATCTAATCTTCTATCTTCTCATAATCATCTAAATTGAATTCTTGAACATGTTGTTGAGTAATCTTATCATTTAGATTAACACTTATACTAGTTTTAGTATATGAATTTTTTTCTACTTCTATATATTCAGCAGTGCAATTATTAGGATTTAAAATAAAAGTAGCACAGTTCTTAGTAATTGTATTTCCTTTTTTATTAGATACAAAGAAACTATTGCCTTCTTCTGTTTGATTACTCTCAATAGTATAATTTTCAAGCACAGGCTTATAAAAGTCATTTGAATTATATGTATTAAATGATTTAGCCATTATATCTTCAATTCTCTTATTTGGAATTACATATTCATAATTGTCTTCTAACTTATATGTTCTATTAACCATATCTACTACTAGGACTTCATTATATGTATTTTCTTTATCGCCTTTTTTATCCAAATAAATAAAATCTACTTCATATGGATATGTTAAATTATCACCATATTTCTCATGTTTTATTACTTTGGAAGTACCGACAAAAAAGTTTGATACTTCATGGTTAGTTGAAGTCAAATTACCATCTGTATACTTTTCTTCATCGATAGAAAAAACACTTCCTTTAGTAAAACCTAGTGGTCTTACATTAAGAGTGTATTCAAATGTTAGATCTTTTAAAATATTTGCTTTTAATGTCATATAATATAAACTTATCAAAACAACTATAAATAACAACGAAAACAAGATTCCAACTAAAATAATAGCTTTCTTTTTATTCATATAATTCACCTCTTTTTCCTTAACACAATTATAATATCATATCAAAAATATTATCTCAATATAAAATAAAAACAAAAAAAATCAGGATAAAAATCCTGATTTTTTGGTGCCTAAGGCGGGACTCGAACCCGCATGGTTTCCCGCATGATTTTGAGTCATGTGCGTCTGCCAGTTCCGCCACTCAGGCTTAAGTAAATTCGATAACTATATTAACATATATTTAATCTATTGTCTATAAAAAAATATAAAATAAACTTAGATTCCATAGTCAGTCCATCTATAGTGAGCAACAATTGGCCAAGCGTATTCATTATAGAATTCTAATCCATCTTCTTCTCTGTTTGGCTGTCCTGCATTATGAATTATATATGGAATTCCCTTCTCATTTCTTTTATCTGATACGATTGCTATATGATTTTCTCTATCATTAGAGAACACCACAATATCTCCTGGTTGCCACTCTTCAATTTTACTTAAATCTATAGTTAATGATTGATGGTTTCTTTTTAAATATATAGTTAGATTAGCAACTCTTCTAAAATCTATATTAGGATCCGGCTTTCCCTCTACTCTTGGATATAAGCTTATGTTTTTACTTATGTCTTCATCTACTAAATCTTTAATATTATACCCAGCATTTTTAAATGCACGCCAAAAAAGATCTGCACAAACACCTTCATCATCCGGTGGATAACCGCCTTGGTAATAATTGCTAACATATTTAGGCATATTTTTAGCATCAATTCGTGCACCTTCTACTATATCAGAATAATCATCAATTCCATCATTGTCTGCATCATAATGACTTTTTATTGTTTCTATATTAAAATCTTCAGCATAATAAACATCTTCAACTTCAATAGTTTCATACTTAGTTGAAGGCTCAAGATATTTGCTAAATAAAACAATTTTCTTATAATTAATTGCTACATAGCTAAGAACAATAGTAATAATTACAAATAAAGCCAAAAAAAATATAAATTTTTTCTTCATTTATTCCTCCAAAAAAGAGAAAAGTAGCTACTACTTTTCTCTTTCATTATACATTATACAATTTCATTTTTAAAGCTTTTTCCGTTTTCTAATCTTGGCAAATCCATTAAATCTAATATTGTAGCTGAAATATCTGCATATGATTCTCTCACCCCAATATCAACATTATTCTTTAATGATTTTCCAAAAGCAAGAATTGGAATATATTCTCTATCATGGTCTGTACTTGGTGTTGATGGATCGTTACCATGATCAGCAGTTAGAACTAAGATATCCTCATCTGTCATTATATTCATAATCTCAGGAAGTCTACTATCAAATTCTTCCAAAGCTCTAGCATATCCATCAATATTGTTTCTATGTCCATATAACATATCAAAATCAACTAAATTGGTAAAGATTAAATCTTCTGTTGAGTTCTTAATCTCATCAATTGTTTTTTGTATACCATCTGTATTACCATTAGTATGAATTGCTCTTGTAATTCCACGTCCGGTAAATAAGTCCTCAATTTTACCTATTGCTAATACTTTTTTACCGTTTTCTACAAATACATCAAGCATTGTTTTTCCAAAATCTTCTGCTTCAAAGTCTTTTCTATTGTATGTTCTTACAAAGTCATTTGCATTTGTTCCAATAAATGGTCTGGCAATTACAGTTCCAATTCCATATCCTTTTTCATCTATTACATTTCTAGCAATTCTACATAGTTTATATAGTTCTTCTACAGGCATCATCTCTTCATGAGCTGCTATTTGGAAAACACTATCTGCAGAAGTATAAACAATTGGTTTTTGTGTTGCTATAGACTCTTCACCATATTTCTTCAAGAAATCAGTTCCTGATCCTTTCTCATTACATATAAAACCCTTGATACCAGCTCTTCTTGTTATCTCATCTAATAGTTCTTGTGGGAATCCTTCATAATAGGTTTTAAATGGTTCATCTTTAACGAATCCACATATTTCCCAATGTCCTACAGGGCTATTCTTTCCCTTAGTTTTTTCTTGTGCTTTTCCATATATACCATTTGGATTCTCTTCTTTGTCTTCGATGGAAATACCTGATATATTATACAATCCCAATTTTTTCATATTAGGAATATTTAATCTTGGATTTGATAAGTAATAGATATGTTCTAGAGTATTAGCTCCAACATCACCATACTCTGCTGCGTCAGGAGCCTCACCACATCCAAAGCTATCTAGCACTATAATAATAGCTCTTTTTATCATATGTCTTCCCCCTTTTATTATTCCTCATTTTCAATTTCATCAAAAGAATCATTTTTATCTTTTAGTTTAACATCATATTCATACACAAAAATATCTTTTGATTTTGGTAATATCAAATTATTGCTCTCAGCAAAATACTCGTTTGTTCTAAATTTATTCTTTGAAATTAGCTTAAACTCTAATCTCTTAGTATCAATTAATACATTTGATGATACATTCATTCCTAATGGAAGAGTTTGATTATTATTATCATAGTAAATAATATTTGACATATAGATTAATGGTAAGCCTTCTTGATAGTTTAATTTAATCAAGTTAAGTGCTCCTTCACCATCATCATCATACTCTGATAAAGCTTTTTCAATGTTCAAATTATATAATTCAAAAGAATCATTTTTTATCTTTTCTGTTATTTGACACACTTTATATAAACAAAAATCATATTCAGCTTGAATTTTTGGAATTGCACCATCTATATAATTTTTAATTGATTGAAGTCTTTCTGTAAAATCAAATACATCTATTTTTTTGTTAATATTTAATATCTTGAACTTACTTTTCTCATTCTCTCTATGAGACTTACTTTCAATATATTTTAACTTTCTACTATCATCTTCGACATTTCCAAAGATATCAAATGTTTCGCTTTCAATATAAAGACGATTATCATGGAATTCTTCTTTTAATTCATCTAGTGTGTTTTCCAAAGAAGCTTTATTCATTTCATCTTCTCTTAACATATTAATTAAATATAATACATTTGTAGTTGTGATGAAAATACTATCCATCTCTTCTTTAGATAATTTTTTCCTTTGAAGTGAATCTACTTTTTCACCTAAAGTATCCATATCATCTTCGTATCTAAATACTTTCTTCAATACTTCTTTGTTTTCATCTCTTTCGATTTCACTTCCTACTTCTAGGCTTAGTTTTTCATCTTTGTTACTAAACTTCCAAAAATCGAAAATACTCTTTCTATGTTTATCTATTTCTTCTATGTATTGAGTAGCATTCTTAACTTTAGAAATAATGTTTTCTAATTTCAATCTTTGAGCTTTAAGATCTTGATTTAGATTCTTATAGTTTTTTTCTCCTCTTTCATATAAAGAGTATATTGTTACTAAATCTTCGATTGTATAATACTTTTTATCCTTAAATGATTGAGTAATAGGAACTATATTAACTTTCTTAGATTCATCTCTTTCAATATATTCTTCATCATTTTCTTCTTCAGCTATTTTCTTATTAATCTTTGGAGATTTAAAGAAATATTTTACTTTTCCGAAGAAAGTCTTTTTATATTCTAGATATGTAGATATCTCTTTTTGTTTTTGATAGTATTCTGTTTCCTTAGCTTTAACAGCGAATTTTATTTCTTCTAGTTCATTTTCAATGTCTTCTATATTTTCATTTTGTACCTTAATTTCTTCTTCAGCTATTTTTACTTCATCTTTAATAAACTCTGTAAGCATATCATATGTTAATCTTACCTGTCCTAAATAGAATTCCAAACCATTATTGCTATCTATTTTAGTTGTAAAATTAAAATGATTTTTTACCTCTGTTTGCATTATGAACAAAGCTTTTAATAACTTAAAGAATTTTAAAGCTTGTTCACGATTTTTCAATACTATCTTATATATACTTTTAACATCATCATATACAAATGTTTCACCAGTAATTTGTACTGATAATTGGTTTTTTTGATTGTATACTTCAAATGTAAGTGCCCAATTTTTTGTAAATAGCCACAAGTAGTTTTCTATGTCAGCTATTTCATCTCTATTTAAAAACTCTTCTGAGTAATTAAGTGCATTGATTGGCACATATATCTTGGGAATATTTCTTGGCTTTTTCTTTGCACATTCAAGTTTTAGTTTTAGTAAATAGAAAAATTCAGCAAAAGTGTTCTCTTTTGTACAAACAATCATAAAGTATCTTCCGATACTTTGAGAATAATATATTTGCCACATTTGGTCTCTAGGGAACACAACCCTGAATGGTTCTTTCTTTTCTACTTCCTTTTGAATACTTGCCACATTTTCAATTTCTGGAATTGTTATAGAATTTAGCATTTTTAGAAATCTTGTATATCTTTCCAATTCCTCATCAGTCTCTGCAGGCAAAATATACTTGTATAAAGGTAATGCCTTAGCATACTTATCTTTAAGTGGATCTGATCTTAAAGATGGTGATACTAAGATATCTATTTGATCAATTGGAACATAACGAAATACTCTATGATCTTTGTCATTATTCAATCTTGAAACACTATAATTTAGAGGTTCATAATTAATAATATCATCTGGAATACTTTCTAGGTCTAGTTTCAAATATTGAAGTATCTTTTGTAAATCATCTTTTGAATTCTTTTCCAATTATGTCTCCTCCTCCATACAAAATCTTTGCCTAGAGTATATCACAGAAATTATCAATTTACAATTGATAATTCACTATATTTACGAATTATTTAAGTAATTCTGAAATGTCTTCTAAATAATAAATATTAAGTTTACTCATTGCTCTTGTAATGGCTACATATAATAATTTAATGTCCAGTACATTTTCTTTATAATTACTCTTACTAGCGTCAAATAGTATTACACAGTCAAACTCCAATCCTTTTGCTAAATACGAAGGTACAATTGATACTCCTCCATTGTATTCTGAGTCTTTACTCTGTATTAAATTAACGTCTGGATATACCTTTGATAATTTATCTTTTATATATTTACACTCTTTAATATCTTTTCCAATAATAGCTATTGTCTTATAGCCATTTTCTTTATATTCTTTAATATCATTTATTATACTCTCTATTATTTTTTCTTTGTTATCTAACTTCTTAATATACACATTGTCTTTTCCTGTTATTACAGGATCACCCTTAGTAATAAACTGTTTTTCATACTGAGGTAATTTATCTATTACATTATTGGCAACATCCATAATATCTTTTGTTGTTCTATATGTTTTAGATAATGTTAGATAAAGAGTATCAGAATTATTGAACTCAACATCAATAAATCTTTTCCAATTTTCAATACCTCTATAAAAATGAACTCCTTGTGCAATATCCCCAAGTATTGTCATTGAGTTACTTCTTAGTATTGTTTTCAAAACACTGAACTGGAATTCCCCATAATCTTGAGCCTCATCAATGATTACGTGTCTTAATGCTTTCTTAGCTTTTGTGCCATATATTTTATAATGTAGATATATAATTGGTGCTAAATCTTCAAAGGCTATTTCTCCTCGTTTGAGATTACCTAATGTGTTTCCCACTAGATAATCAACTAATTTATCATCTTTAATTTCTTTATATATATAATTCTCAATAAAATCTTTATAATACCATGTAGAATCATGTTTTTCTATCTCATTAAAGTATGCGTCAGTAATTTTAATATTGTCATCATATACCATATCATAAACTTTAGCTGTCTCTTCGTATACTTCTATTCTCTTTTTTCTTTTTTCTTCATCTGATAAAGATTTATCTCTTTCATACTTATAGATTTTAGCTTTTCTTTTTGTATCTATGGTGTCTAAAATAATGCTTTTATTGCTTTTAATTTTCGAAAAGACATGTTTTCTAACTTCATTTATTCTGCTATAAAAGTCTAAGTCTTTATATGTCTCCAAGAATAACTTTTGTATACTTTCTCTTCTCATTATTCTAACGTTTTCTATTATGAAATCTTTTTCTGGTAGGAAATGTTTTTCTAGATATCTTAAGTAATTGTCTACTACGTCTTTAAATTGAATTGAAGATTTAAATTTTGATTCTTCAATGATTAAGTCCACGTTTCCATTATTAATATCATCAAAATCTCGATTTACAATTGTGACTAATTTCTCATTTTTATCTGATATTTTTAATCTTTTCCCAATTACTTCATAGGCAAAATCTTCAAATGTATATTGTCTTACATTTTCAACTCCTAAATCTGGTAATACGTTCGAAATGTAATTCAAGAAAAATTTGGTTGGAGCTATAATCATGAAATTTTCTGGATCAAATTCTTTTTCTGTATTATAAATCAAGTATGCTATTCTGTGCAGCGCAATTGTCGTTTTTCCACTTCCGGCAACTCCTTGAACTATTAGCGCCTTATCCATACTTGCTCTTATGATGTCATTTTGTTCTGACTGAATCGTTGCTACAATATTTTTTAAACGATCACTCGCTTTTTCCTCTAATGCTACTTGTAGCATTTCATCATTAGTTTTAATATCAATATCTGAGTATTTCTTAAGTATTTTATCTTCTATAAAATACTGTCTCTTTAGTGATACATCTCCTTGAATTGTTCCTTCCGGAGATTCGTAACTACTCTTTCCAATTCTACCATCATAGTAGAGATTTGAAATTGGAGCTCTCCAATCTATTATGATTGGTTGTCTAGTTTCACTATCCATCAACGATAACTTTCCGATGTATAGTTTTTCTTTTTCTTCACCCTTTGCTGTAAAATCCACTCTTGCGAAATATGGCTTGTCTTTTATTTTTTTTAAGTCTGTCAATTTCTTGTTGTTAAGGTACAATAAGTGAGCTTTAACGTACGATTCTTTTTCGTAACTTTGATTAGTTTTTACTAATCTGTCTTCAAGTACTTTCTCTTCATTGTCCATTTTTTGAATAACACATTGTAGTTGTTCTTTTTCTCTTAAAAATTCTTTTTCGTTCATTTTACCCTCCTTCATTTGGAACTTAAAATTCCAAGAACTAAAAAAACTTCCAGTTAGAAAATCATCAGGTTTTTTCCCACGCAAAAAGGAACGGACTTTTTATTTTTATGGGTATTATAAAATAAAGTCCGCTTTATATTTTTACTGTCCTTTTCACAATGTTCTTCTATTTTACCAAATAATCCTAGGCAATGCAAGGGGGAATGTTTGATTTTTACTTAAAAAAGTGGTAAAATTAATAGTTGTATATTAACGACATAGGAGGAATCGCTATGAAAGGAAACTATCATGTTCGGGTAAGCCGCAGACGGCATTTCTCAGTTCCTCGGTGGAAGTTTTTCTCTTCGATGATTCTGTTCCTTATCCAGATTTTCGCCATCCTGGCGATGCTGTTTATGGACATTGAACCGAAGTGGATTCTGCTCACCGTACTCTCCATTCCGCTCAACTTTATCATCTTTTTTGTGGATTGGGGAAAATTTGTGTAACATGAAGACCAGTTTTCACGCGATGAAGACACCAAAAAAGAGAGGGATACTCAACTGTGTTCCCTCTCTTTTCATTATTATTATCTTTTTCTAGAATCAATTTCTTCTTTTAATTGATTTTTAAAATCTTCGAATGATTTTGATCCTAAATCGCCTTCTGCTCTTGAACGTACTCCAACGCAGTTAGATTCAACTTCTTTATCACCAATAATTAACATATATGGCACCTTTGATAGTTGTGCTTCACGAATCTTATATCCGATTTTCTCACTTCTATCGTCTACATCAACTCTAATGCATTCTTTTAATAGTTTATTTTTAATTTCATTTGCATATTCAACATGTCTATCTGCTATAGGTAGTATCTTTACTTGAAGTGGAGATAACCATGTTGGAATAGCTCCTTTTGTTTCTTCAATTAAGAATGAAATAAATCTGTCTGAACTTCCTAAAATAGCTCTGTGTATAACAACTGGTCTATGTTCATTTCCATCTTCACCAACAAATGTTAAATCGAATCTTTCTGGCAATGCGAAGTCTAATTGGCATGTTGGAATTGTAACATCATGTCCTAAAGCTGTCTTGATTTGAATATCAATCTTTGGTCCATAGAATGCAGCTTCTCCTTCAGCCTCGTAGAATTCAATATTTAATTCTTTAAGGATTTGTCTTAATTGACTTTCTGCCGTCTCCCACATTTCATCATTATCAATATATTTTTCTTTGTTGTTCTTATCTCTTAATGATAGTCTATATTTAAAGCTATCTGGTGAGAATCCAAAATCTTTTTGATATACTTCAACGATTAGTTTTAGTACATTACCTACTTCTTCTTTAATTTGATCTGGTCTTACAAAAAGGTGTGCATCATTTTGACACATTTGACGAACTCTTTCAAGTCCGCAAACAGCACCACTATTCTCATATCTAAAGTCGTTAGCTAATTCACCAATTCTAATTGGTAAATCTCTATATGAACGTAAAGAATGTTTATATATTAACATATGGTGTGGACAGTTCATTGGTCTTAATACAAATGATTCTGAATCCATAACCATTTCTGGGAACATATCATCTTTATAGTGATCCCAGTGGCCACTTGTCTTATATAATTCAACATTTGCTAAACTTGGAGTATAAACATGTTGATATCCAAGTGCTATTTCTTTATCTTGAATATATCTTTCTAATACTCTTCTTATTGTTGCTCCGTTTGGTAAATATAATGGAAGACCTGCTCCAACTAATTTATGTGTCATAAATAAGTCTAAATCTTTACCAATTTTTCTATGATCTCTTTCTTTTGCTTCTTCAAGTTTTTGAAGATATTCTTCTAATTCACTTGCCTTAGGGAAAGAAATTCCATAGATTCTTTGAAGCATTTTATTCTTTTCATTTCCTCTCCAATATGCACCTGATGTAGATAATAATTTAATTGCTTTAACTGCTCCTGTTGTTGGAAGGTGTGGTCCTCTACATAAGTCTGTAAATTCCCCTTGTTTATAGAAAGAGATTACTTCACCTTCTGGTAATTCCTTAATAAGTTCTACTTTATAAGGTTCTTTTCTCTCTTCCATTAATTTTATGGCTTCTTTTCTAGGAAGTTCAAATCTTTCAATTTCTAAATCTTCCTTGATGATTTTTTTCATTTCCTCTTCGATATTAGCTAAATCCTCATCAGAAAATGGCTTTTCAACATCGAAATCATAGTAAAAACCGTTTTCAATTGATGGTCCTATTGTAACCTTAGCTTTTGGAAATAATCTTTTAACAGCTTGAGCCATAATATGTGAAGTCGTATGCCAATACATACTCTCTTCAACTTCTGCTGTTTGTCCTCCGTGTAACTTAATTTTAAACATAATAAATTCCTCCTTCGCCTATATTGGCTTATAAAAAATTTATTTAAGCACATTATTCTTATAGGAGCTTTTATAAAAAAAGCCCCTATAAGTACAAATTGTACTTATAGGGGTAAGTTTATTTCTTACGGTTCCACCCTACTGTTTAACTCTTAGGTGATTATTAACGCCAATCTATCGCGCTATCTTTTCAGATAGAAGCTCCAAGGTAGTTTTTCAAATATGTTTTCTTCAAAGTGCTTTCAGCCTATGGCACTTATTCTCTTTAAGTAACCTTTATTCTACTTTTCCTCTTCATCACTCATATATACTAGTTAAATGATAACACCCTTTTAGTATTATGTCAATTATTTTTTTGCTTTTTTATTCTTTTTCTTTCCTTTAGAGCTTCCTTTTTTACTAGAACTATTGCTCTTTTTTCCTTTTGTATTTTTACCTGTAGATTTCTTCTTTGGTTTAGTTTCGTCGGTTTTCTTTTCCTTTGTCGTATTTTCTTCTTTTACTGGTTCCTTTTCTTTTTCTCTATCTTCTGGTTCTTCTTTTTCTTCAATTATTTCTTTATCTTCACTACTTTTTTCATCCTTAAATAACTTGCCTTTAATATCTAATGGATTATATGCAAAAAGTAAGAATCCTGCTGAAATACAGATAGCAAACGCTTCTATAATTGCTTTAATAAACTCTTTATTGTTATTAGGATTATATAGTTCTATAAATGATGGAATTCTCCATAAAGGCGTAGTCAGTAATATGATAAACACGATTAGTTCTAAAATCTCGCCTATCTTTTTATTATGTTTTTGATCTGCTTCTCTCAAATCAGGATCAAAATCCTTTAACCTTTTTTTCACATAGAAAATTAAATGAATTATTGCAGCACTAATTATTGCTATTCCTATAGAGACATTGACTATTACATCTACTCTTGTATCTATATATTCATGCGCTACTAAAATAAAATCAACTCCTATTATTGATATTATTAAAGTAAGAGTGACTACAGCAAAATACTTTGTAAAAAGTTCTATTAATTCAAAAACCTCTACATGATTTCTTTTATGATGCTTATAAAAAATTAACGCATATGAAATTGCGACTAAAGCAAGATATAGTCCAATAACAAGAAATGGCACATCTACTTTTATTACCTGAAGTTCAATAGGTATAATCATATTCTTCTCCTATATTTTTCTAATTGAATATTTCTTATAATCATAGTCTGTTAATTCGAAAAACCTTACATTGCTGTTTTTCTTCTTCCATAGACTTAATGCTTTTTCTCCTGTATATGTTAATATTCCCTCTATTCTTCCAATACGATATTTACACATCTTATATGGAATCATTGTATTCAAATCTTTTATTCTTATTTCTTTAAGATTGTAACAATTTGTAAATCCGAAATTTGTTACAGAATCAATATTAGGAAAAACTATCATTTCCAAATTTGTATTTTCAAATGCCGAAATAATATTTTGTGGTCTCTTGTGTAGATATACTGAAGGAGCAACTCTAAATTCGACATTCTTTAGTTTAGTACATCCACTAAAACATTTTTCTCCAAGATTAATAACGCTTTCTGAAAAAACTATATTTTCTAAACTTGTACAATTTTCAAAAGCCTTATCACCTACTATTTGAATTTTTCCAAATTCAATTTCTTTTAGATTATTTGCGTTTGCAAATGATCCGTTTCCA
>Ga0247609_10002401_pt1 | contig 19944 bp, 15 predicted proteins | sample 172DNAGHGlowgp2_FD_193487 | JGI IMG/M metagenome (GOLD analysis project Ga0247609, IMG submission 193487) | Sheep rumen microbial communities from Palmerston North, Manawatu-Wanganui, New Zealand - 1728 DNA GHGlow gp2 | ecosystem: Host-associated > Mammals > Digestive system > Stomach > Rumen ...
TGCCTGGCTGTGGACTTCCTCGTCCCACTTCACGCAGTTGGTGCCGCGACGCTCTATCAGTTCGTCAAAGTTATTCTCCATTTATTTTCTGTTATCTGACGGTTATGACGCAGTCATTCGGCTGGCGGACGTTCTCATCGATGGTGATGCTGCCGATAGAGTCGGCAGTGATGTGGCCGCTCGTGGGGTTCTTGATGTTCTCGATGTGTCCGCGGATGTCGGCCTCGACTGTGGAGTACTCGAAGACACGGTCGCACATAGCGTCGAAGGTGCAGTTCTCGAGCACCAGGTTCTCACAGTAGCAGAGAAGCTGCTCGCCGGCCAGATGACAGTTCACCAGGCGCACGTTCTTCGAGTGCCAGGCTAAGTATTCGCCGTCGAGCTCGGAGTCGTAGATGGTGACGTTCTCGCACTCCCAGAAGGAGTCCTTGGTCAGAATCTTCGCGTTGTGCAGTTCAACGTTCTTGCAGTACTGGAAGACGTACTTGGCATCGCTCTCGAGGTTCTCGGCGTAGATGTTCTCCGAGAACATGAAAGGGTAGGTGCCACCGTGCAGCCGCACGTCCTTCAGCCGCAGGCCATTGACGCGCCAGAAGGTCTCGTCGGCATCGGTGATGTTGACGTTCTCGAGGGTGACGTTCTTCATCTCGCGGAAGAACTTTGGGGCATCAATGCGCGAGTTGGTCATCACCAGGTCATTGGTGTACCAGATGGCCGACCGCGAGCCCAGGGCGAAGTAGCAGTTGTTGATGCGTGCCCCGTCGACGTGCCACCACGGGTACTTGCCGTAGAACTTGCAGTTCTCGGCCTCTATCCTCTGGCACTGCTTGATACCACTCTCACCATCCTCGATGGTTATACGCTCCAGCCTCAGGTCGTGGGTGGCGAACAGCGGACGCTCGCCACCGAATTTCTTGTCTTTTATCAGTTCCATTGTCTCTCTCTTAATTGCTCTTTTAGTTGAAGTTTCTGTGTAGGAAAAAGGAGGAGTCCATAACGGGAACTCCTCCTTATGTACCCAGAGCCGGGGTCGAACCGGCACGGGTTTCCCCACTGGTGTTTGAGACCAGCGCGTCTACCGATTCCGCCATCTGGGCTTTTTAGCGGTGCAAAGGTACGAAGAAATTTTGAACTGACAAATTATTCTGATAAAAAACTTAAAAATACTTGCTTATGTCAAAAATTATACCTATCTTTATCGCCGAAAAACGAGACTAAATCTAAATACATGGAAAATAGTTCGAATAATTTCTGCGTTATCCTGGCCGGTGGAAAGGGCAAGCGCCTGTGGCCGTCGAGCAGGGTGGACAAGCCGAAACAGTTTCTTGACTTCTTTGGGACAGGCCGCACACAGCTGCAGACCACTTACGACCGCTTTGCCAAGTTCCTGCCCAAGGAGAACATCTATCTCTGTACGTGCAGAGAGTATGCCGCGATGGCAAAGGAGCAGTTGCCCGACATCGTCGACAGAAACATCCTCGTGGAGCCCATCAACCGCAACACGGCACCGAGTGTGGCCTGGGCAGGACGGCGTATACGTCGTGAGCATGGTTCTAACGCCAACATCGTCATCACACCGTCAGACCAGCTGGTGCTCGACGAGGAGACGTTCCGTAAGAACATGCTCGAAGGTCTGGAGTTCGTCTCTTCGAACGACATTCTGCTTACCATGGGTGTCATACCCACGCGGCCTGAGCCAGGCTATGGCTACATACAGTTGGGCGAGCCCACACAGGTGCACGATGTTTACAAGGTGCAGTCGTTCACGGAGAAACCCGAGCGCGAGTTTGCGAAGATTTTCATGGAGAGCGGTGAGTTCTACTGGAATACCGGTATCTACATGGCCAATGTTCGCTATCTCCGCGAAGCGTTCCTGAAGGTGCTGCCCGACCTCACCCACCGTTTCGACCACATACGCGACGACCAGACGCTCGACGAGGAGCTGGACTTCGTGCAGACCTACTATACGTCGTACCCCAACATGTCGCTCGACTACGGCGTACTGGAGCGGTCGGACAACGTCTACGTCATGAAGTGCAACTTCGGATGGGCCGACCTGGGTACGTGGCATGGTATCTACGAGTGCATGCAGAAGACGCGCGACGACAACGTTGTGCTCGACTCGGAGGTTCTCCTTGAACAGAGCTCGCATAACATCATCAAGCTGCCGAAGGGAAAGGTGGGCGTCATCAGCGGGCTCGACGGCTTCATCGTTGCCGAACAGGACAACGTGCTGATGATCTGTAAGAAGGGCGACTCCTCGTCGCTGGTAAAGAAGTACGCCAACGAGGTGGGCATCAAGTACGGTGACAATTATGTGTAAGAAGCGAGATGCAACGATGAGGCGTAGAAAAGGGCGTAAAGCCTGTGCTGTGAAAACTAAAAAGGTGTGCCGTTCAGCACACCTTTTTGAATTCTGAGTATATCCGTGCGGCAGCGTCGCGGAACTCCTCTTCCGTGAGCTGGGCCTTCTCACGCCGGAAGTCTACATCGCCCTCGCTGTTCATCGGGATGAGGTGGATATGTGCATGAGGCACCTCGAGGCCTAACACCACCTGTGCGACCTTCTTACAGGGGAAGGCACTCTTGATGGCGCATGCCACCTGCTTGGCAAACACCTGGAAGGCAGCAAGCTCCTGGTCGTCCATGTCGAAGATGTAGTCTACCTCGCGGCGCGGTATCACTAAGGTGTGACCTTTGACGACGGGGTTAATGTCGAGAAAAGCATAGAACTGCTCGTTCTCCGCGCACTTGTAGCTGGGAATCTCACCGGCAGCAATCTTACTGAAGATGTCCATTGTCGTTTTGCTTTTCGTTGTTCTGATGTTTCCAGAGTACAGCCCTTTACCCGACGGTAATCTTGTCTATGCGCAGCTTGATGGTGCCGCGTGGAATCTTTATCTCTACCTCGTCGCCGACCTTATGGTTCAGCAGACCCTGGGCAATGGGTGTGGTGATGCTAATCTTACCCTCACGCAGGTTAGCCTCGCTCTCGCTGACGATGGTGTACGCCATCTTGGCCTTGTTGGCCATGTTGGTCATCTCTACCTTCGACAGTATCTGCACTGAGTCAGTGCTCAGACGCGAGGTGTCGACAATCTTTGCCTCGCTGATAGCAAGCTTCAGCTGGTTGATCTTTGCCTCAAGGTGGCCCTGGGCCTCCTTGGCGGCATCGTACTCGGAATTCTCACTGAGGTCGCCCTTGTCGCGTGCTTCCGCGATGGCGGCCGATGCCTTGGGGCGTTCTACGCCCTCTAAGTGCTGTAGTTCGGCTATGAGTTTGTCGTAGCCTTCTTGTGACATGTATGCCATGATGATTACAATTTACAAATTTGCTATTTAACGATTTACCGTTTGCTATTTATGTTTTACGTTTTTTGACTGACAAAAAAGAAAGAATCCCGACTTTTCGCTGTCGGAATCCTCGTGTATTACACTCTGTTAGTGTTAACTTGTGGGCAAAGGTAAGGATTTTTTTCGAATGATGCAAATTTTAGTGACAAAAAAAGACGTTTGCCACTCCTTTTTCTTTTCTTTTGCCACTTTTTGCGCCTTTATTGATTGACATATGTCAAGAAAGTGTAGAAAAAACACTATTTGATACTCGAAAAGCTTGCAGGTTTCAAAAAAGTGCGTAACTTTGCATTGTGTTTTTCATAGTATTAGATTTAAGGTTAACAAAGGTTGGATCTCAGCGGAGATCCTTTTTTTTGTGCCCTTAATTCTGCAACAGCATCCTGTAGTGTACAACGGTGTTGTACCGTCAGGTCAGCCTCAGCTTTTCGTATAGCACAAAGAGTGTGTAGTAGACTGCCACACCCGACAGCAGTCCGGCAAACACGTCGATAACGTAGTGAGCCTGTATGTAGAATGTGGCGAAGCACATCAACACGAACAGCGGCAGGAGGCTGAAGAACAGGCGGCGAGACCTGGACGACCAGGCAATGAGCATGAGCACCGTCGTAATGCCGACATGGCTGCTGGGAAAGGCCGCCGTGGGCCGCTCGCCGGCAGCGTGGGCACTGACTACGAGCTTATAGAAGAAACCATCCTCCCAGCCGGGCAGCGGCAATGCCTCCTGATGGTCGGCGAAGTAATGGCCCACGTCAGGGAACACACCTGCGGCGATGTTGTCGACACCCGCTGCCAGGTAGTAGTACTGTGGTCCTGCGACGGGCAGGAAGATAAAGACGACATAGTAGGCGAAGAACGCCGAAAGGATGATGAAACAGGTACGGTTGAAATGGTCGTAACGGCAGAAGAAGTAGAACACTGTCACTACGGCTATCAGCGGATAATAGCTTGAGTAGCCTAAGTGCATCAGCTCGCTGAACACGGGCGAGCTCCAGTTCTGCGCGAAGGTCAGTGCAGGCTGGCAGCCGAAGAGTGACTGCTCGTATCCGGCGAAGACATTGTCGAGGTTGGCGAACATGCGGTTGAACTCGTAGGTGTCAGGGTACCACCAGCTCAGCAGTGCCATCTGAACACAGAGACGTGCGAAGTGCGTCAGACGACAGGGCACCATGCGGTAGACACCCCATAGTGCCAACGTTATAGCCACCGCCTGCACACGGCCAACGAGCATGGAGACGGGGTTGTGAACCCTGGTGTAGGTAAACAACATCAGCAGCAGCGTCAGCAACGTGTAGCCCAACACCACCCACTCAACGGCTAACAGCCCCTTGACGGGCTTTGCCTTCAGTTCGAACAGATATCTGATAACTTTCAACTCTTCACTATCAACTTTCAACTTTCCGCTTGACCTTTGGTCGCTTTGCTTGCAAAGAACTATTCACAGCCACCCGTTCTCCTTGTACCACGTAACAGCACGGTGGACACCTTCCTTAAGCTTCACCTGAGGCTGGTAGCCGAGTTCGTCGATGGCTGGCCGGATGTCGCAACGCCAGTTGCGCTGTTTGAGGATATTGTACTTGTCGTTGTTCAGTGCCGTGATCTTGCCCGTCATCCGTCCGATATACTCTCCGAAGAACGTCACGACACGCAGTACCCATACAGGCGCGGTGATGCGTATCCACCACGGCCGCCCCAGCTCCTCGTGTATGAGGTCGCTGAACGTCGTCGACTGGTAGACCTCTCCGTCGCTGAGGAAATACTTGCGGCCGGTCTGTCCCTTCTCGATGGCCAGGAAGACGGCCTGTACCACGTCGGTGACGTAGACGAAGGTGATGTCCTGTCGACGGTAGCCCACGGCGAAGTCGGAGTGCTGCTTGATGCTCTTGGCCATGAGGAAGTAGTCCTTCTCGCGCGGGCCGTAGACACCCGTCGGGCGCAGTATGACATAGGGGAAGGCACCGGCTGCTTCTCCCTTACCCCTTCTCTCTTCCAGTGACTCCAACCACCGTTCTGCCTCGAGCTTGCTGCGCCCGTACTCGGTGTTGGGCTGCGGTGTGTCGCTCTCGCGTATCTCCTCGTATGGTTGCTTCTCGCGTATGGCTCCGAAGACGCTGAGGCTGCTCAGGTAGACAAAACGTTTCAGGGGCATCTTCAGCTCGAGCAGTGCACTGACGAGGTTCTTCGTACCCTCAGTGTTGATGCGTGCGAAGTCTCGCTTGTCGATGCACTTGGTGACGCCGGCGGCATGCACCACATAGTCAAACCGGTGGGGACGCAGCTGCTCCACGAGCTGAGCCTTCGAAGAGAGGTTCAGCTCGATGAAGTTTGTGCGTCCGTCGGTGAGATATTCCCGTGAGCTGCTCTTACGTACGGCCGCCCATGTGTCGAAGCCTCGGCGCATGGCCTCCTCGACGATGAACGAGCCGATGAAACCGCTCGCTCCGGTAATAAGGATCTTCATTCTCTCAGTATGGTGTGTGTGACATTAACGCTGTGCAAAGAACAGACCGCCGTTCTGTGCCGTGCGCACCTGGTAGAGACCGGCCTCGTCGGCATTCACGGTGAGACACTGACCGTCGCTGAGCACCGTGGTGATGGTGCCGTCGGCGTTGAAGCGGAAGAGCTCGCGCGTCAGACCGTTCTGCGTCAGCGACCATGTGTTCTGCTCCTTGTCGTATTTGAAGTAGCTCAGCTCGCCATTGGGGGCTTTCACCTCGTAGCCGTCGCTTAGCGTCGTCACGGCATAGTAGCGTCCGTCACTGCCGAGCACCTGCTTTGTCTTGCCGATGTTGGCGTGCATGGGGTTGCTGCCGCTCCAGAACTCTATAGTGTTGAGGACCAGGGAGTCGACGAACAGGCAGATGCCGCCGACGATGGGTGTCAGGATGAATCCCACGATGGCGTTGATGAACTTGTTGGAGGTCATCGTGCGCTGCCACTTGGCGTAGCTGTTGAACAGGCTGTAGGAGCCTATGCACGATGTGTAGAGCAATGCGCCGGCCATGAGGCAAACGGCGACTTTCAGATTGATTTTTCTCATAACTTTAGTTTTTATTTGGGGTTGATTAGAATGTCGGGTTGATAACGAACCTGATGCCGTGTTTCTGCGCCGTGGGCAGACTGCGGTAGTTCATGCGGTGGACATACTCTATCTGTATCAGGTTGAAGATGTTCTGCACGCCGACGGCATACTCCCAGTAGGGCTTGCTGCCGTCCATGACGGTGGAGCCTGCGGGGAACACCATCAGGCGGTGGTTGCGGGCATTGTCGGCAAGGAAGGGGTTGTTCTTGTCCGACAGCGTACCCCACAGGCACTTCAGCTCCAGTATCTCACGTAGCTTGAGGTGACGAAGCAGCGGCACGCGGTTCAGTATCTTGCCGCCCATCTCCCACGTCAGCATTAGCGAGGCATATCGGTCGTTGAGGAACTCCATGTTGCTTACCATGTTGAACGTTCGTGGGTCGATGACATACGACAGGTTGGCACGAGGCATGGGCAGCAGCGGCCATGGCACCTGGTTCCACTGCTGGCCGGCACGCAGCCAGGCATCGATACGCCCCCAGCTCATGGGGAGCCATGTGCGGCGGAAGCAGTCTATTTCGGTGAAGTTGTAGTTGTACTGCCCGCCGAGCAGGTTCTCCACGCCCACGGTGTGCGTCAGGCTGACGTACCATGCGTCCTTGTTCATCAGACGGCGGCGCTGCTTGGTGTTGACAAACTTCTCGTCGGGGGCATAGCGGATGCCGAAGGTCGACTCCGTATAGCGCATGTAACCGAGCGGCACTCGGGTGTCCAACGGCACGAAGCAGAGAGCACCGACGGGCTCTATGTTCTCTGTCTTGAGGTTTGCCGACAGGCGCAGGTGCCATGGTGTCTCGTACTCGTAGGCCAGCTGCTGGGTGTTGTAGAGGAGCATCTTGTTTATCTCCTCGACCTTGAACGATGCGAAGACATTGTCCTTGTCGGTCATGGCGTACTTGTCGCTGGGCAGTGCTACGTCGCGCTTCGACGACAGTGTGATGTTATGAACGGGGAACTCCTGCGGCAGGTACTGCTTCTCGTTCAGCGAGTATGTCAGCTCGGCATTGTAGTAGTGGTTACGGGTGTCGCTGCCGTAGGCGTAATAGCCCTTGGCAAAGAAGTGGGGGTCGAGGTTGGCAGTGGTCTGCCCGCCGACACGGAAGCGCAGTCCGTCGTAGAAGTTCTGCGACACCATGGTGTTGATGGGTCCCACGTCGAAGAGGCTGGGCTTGTCGCGCGAACCGGTCTCGAGATAGTTCTCGAAAAGGGCCTTGAGCACAAAGATGCCGTACTTGAAGCCCTTCAGCCGCTCAATGTTGTCGAGGAACGACCCCATGCCGCGCTCGCTCTTGGTGAACTCCACCTGCCGGTGCTGCTCCCAGAAGTCATCGCTGCGGCGGTCGGAGCCTCGCTCCACCACCATGGGGTTGCGGCTCTTGAAGCGCGCGTCGGGCAACGGGTCGAAGGAGAAGTCGGTCTTACGCGTCGTACGTGTGACGACGGCCTTCTGTATGAACTCGGTGACCATCAGCTCGCACGTCATATCGTCGACCGTCAGCAGCCACTCACCGTCGGCCTGGCGTGTGAACTCTTGCATGCACTGCATCGACTCCACCCAGTTGACATCGCTCGAGCGCGGCACCATCAGCTCGCAGCGCTTCACCTGATAAGTGGTGTCGTCGAGTATGTAGAGCTGTCCGCGGAACCCGAAGTCCTGCTGGTTGTTGGGCACGAAATCCAGGTGTATGCAGCGGTCGCTGCCCACGAAGACGGTGTCGGTGATGTAGAAGCGGTAGAACTGTATGGCATCGCGGCCTATGGGCGAGCTGAACTTATGGCGCATCAGCGCGATATAGTCGTCGTAGATGTCTACGTCGGCAAAGACCTCGCGCATGATGTTCGTCAGCATGTCGCCCGTCTGGAACAGGTCGTTGACACCGCTCGACTTCGTACCTTTCACTATTGTGCGCTCGGCATTGGGGTCACGGCGGTAGAGGTGCTCGGTGACCATTTCGTCGACGGTAAGCGGCAGCACCATCTTGTCGGTGTACTGGCTGGTGTCCACCTGCTCGCGCAGCCAGGGGAAGCGTTTGAAGAGTCCTTTCTCCAGCGTCTCGGGCTTCAGTTCGTTCAGTCCGAGCATTATCTTCTGGTAGTTCTGATAGCGGTAGTAGTCGTGCCGTTTGAGGTCGGCCTTCCGCTTATTGGCAATGACGCGGCGCATGAGCTCGACGGCGGGGTTGTCCTTACGGCTGTAGCGTGTGCGCCGCTTCGACTTCACCGTCACCTCGCTCAGCGTGCGGTTGTCCTGCGCCAGACGAACGGTCATCTGTGAAGGTGTCTGTGGCACTATGTTGAGCACCTGGTCGCGGTAGCCTACGGAGCTGACAGTCAGTCGCCATCCGTTGTGCCGCTCTATGGTGAAGCGGCCGTTGCCGTCGGCTGTCGTTACGACGCGGTTTCCCTTGTACTGCACCGTGGCATAAGGCACGGGGCCGCCGTCGGAGGCATCGACCACCACACCAGAAATTTGTGCTGACACGACTGCCGAAATCATCAGCAGCCATGCCAGCACAATTGTCCTAAGTCTCACTGTCTGTCTTCTCTTCACTTTGCCGAATTCGAAAAACACGGTGCAAAGTTATGCATTTTTGGGAACATCGGAAAGCAAGAGAAGTTAAAGTTACTAAAGAGGATAGTCTTCGAAGGCGTAAAGCACTGTCGAGAGGTAACGCTCACCGGTGTCGGGAAGGAGCACGACGACCTTCTTTCCCTTGTTCTCGGGACGCCGGGCTATCTCTGCTGCAGCATAGGCGGCAGCACCGCTGCTGATGCCGACGAGAAGACCCTCCTGCTTGGCCAGCTCACGGCCTGCGCGGATAGCGTCGTCGTTCTCTACATCGAAGACCTCGTCGATGACTTGTGCGTCGTACGTCTTGGGTACGAAACCGGCACCGATGCCCTGAATCTTGTGCGGACCGCTCTGTCCGCCGTTCAGCACGGGCGACGACTTCGGCTCGACGGCAATAATCTTGATGTTGGGGTTCTTCTCCTTCAGGTACTTTCCAGCTCCCGAGATAGTGCCGCCGGTACCTACGCCTCCTACGAAGATGTCAATCTCGCCGCCTGTCTGCTCCCAGATTTCCGGACCCGTAGTAGCATAGTGCTTGGCGGGGTTGGCAGCGTTCTCGAACTGCTGCAGAATGATGCTTCCGGGAATGCTGCTGCGCAGCTCCTCGGCGGCACGGATAGCTCCGGGCATGCCGTCCTTGCCTGGTGTCAGACGGACCTCGGCACCGTAAGCCTTCACGAGGTTACGACGCTCGATGCTCATCGTCTCGGGCATGGTGAGAATGAGGTGGTAGCCCTTGACGGCACTTACCAGTGCCAGTCCTACGCCGGTGTTACCGCTGGTAGGCTCGATGATGGTTGCACCGGGCTTGAGGATTCCCTTCTGCTCGGCATCCTCAATCATGGCCAGTGCTATACGGTCCTTGACGCTGCCGCCGGGATTGAAATATTCTACTTTGGCTATAACAGGCGTGTCGATGCCCTTTGCCTTTGAGTACTTGTTAAGCTCCAACAGCGGGGTGTTGCCCACGAGGTCGGTCAGTTGTTTTGCAATCTTTGCCATAGTATTATCTTTTTTTTGTCGTTGTTATTCTATTGTTATAACGCACTCTGCCACGTTTTATTATATCTTGTCCAGTGCCTGTGACAGGTCGTCGATGATGTCATCGATGTGCTCGGTACCTATCGACAGGCGGATGGTCGACGGGGTGATGTGCTGCTCAGCCAGCTCCTCGGGCGACAGCTGCGAGTGTGTCGTGGTGGCCGGATGTATGACCAGGCTCTTCACGTCGGCAACGTTTGCCAGGAGCGAGAAGATCTGCAGCGCATCGATGAAGCGCCAAGCCTCGTCCTGCCCGCCTTTCACCTCGAAGGTGAAGATGGAGCCGCCGCCATTGGGGAAGTACTTCTTGTAGAGCTCGTGGTCGGGATGGCTCTCTAAGGCCGGGTGATTGACCTTGGCAACCTTCGGGTGGCTCTTCAGGAAGTCCACCACCTTAAGGGCGTTCTCCACATGACGCTCCACACGCAGCGACAGCGTCTCGACGCCCTGCAGGAGAATGAAGGCGTTGAACGGCGAGATGGCAGCACCGGTGTCGCGCAGTATGACGGCACGTATGCGTGTGACGAAAGCAGCAGCACCCACTGCGTCGGCGAAGATTATACCGTGATACGAGGGGTCGGGCTTTGCCAGTGTGGGGAACTTGTCAGGGTCGGATTTCCAGTCGAACTTTCCACCGTCGACGATGACACCTCCAAGACTTGAGCCATGACCGCCGAGGAATTTCGTTGCTGAGTGCACCACGATGTCGGCACCGTGCTCCAGCGGACGGATAAGGTACGGTGTCCCGAACGTGTTGTCGACTATCAGAGGGATATTATGCTTATGTGCCACTGCTGCCACACCCTCGATGTTCAGCACGTCGCTGTTGGGATTGCCGAAGGTCTCGGCAATGATGGCCTTAGTGTTGGGCTTGATGGCAGCGTCGAGAGCGTCCAGGTCGTTGACGTTGACGATGCTCGTAGAGACACCCTGATTGGCCAGCGTGTGGGTAATCAGGTTGTAGGTGCCGCCATAGAGGTTGTCGGCACCGACGATGTGGTCGCCGGCTCCTGCAATGTTCTGCAGGGCATAGGTGATGGCGGCAGCTCCAGAGGCAACGGCCAGTCCGGCGACACCACCCTCAAGGGCGGCGACACGGTCTTCAAACACTCCCTGAGTGGAGTTTGTCAGACGGCCGTAGATGTTGCCGGCATCGCGGAGACCGAAACGGTCGGCAGCGTGCTGCGAGTTGTGGAACACATACGACGTAGTCTGGTATATAGGTACCGCACGTGCGTCGGTAGCGGGGTCGGCCTGCTCCTGGCCTACATGGAGTTGCAATGTCTCGAAACGATAATTCTTCTTTGTACTCATAATATTTTCCTTTCTTTATTTAATAATCAATGATTTCCGCTGCAAAGTTACAAACTTTAGAAATATACTCCAAATATTGTCCGTAATTCAGAAAACTGTACTACAGCAGGATTGCTTTTTGTAAGTTTATTCTATCTGCCAACGCCATTCCGCCACCAAACAGAATATTTTTCTGTCATGCCTCATCAGAGGGTTGTATGTCGTGGTCTGTCATGGCACAGACGCACGAGTCCGACCATACGTTTTCTGCCGTCTCTATCATGTCGATGACGGTGTAGATGGGCAGTATGATTCCCAGCACTGCAATGGGTGCTCCTATGCCCGACATCAGCGACAGTGTGAGGAAGTAGCAACCCATGGGCACACCGGCGTTACCCACTGCCGAGACCACCGACACCAGTATCCAGAGCAACATCGTTCCTACGGTTATGGGCATGCCGCCGTTCTGCATGACGAAGAGCGAGGTGACAAGGATGAAGGCTGCACAGCCGTTCATGTTGATGGTGGTGCAGAGCGGGAGCACGAACCGGGCTATCTCCTTGCGCACCCCGAGGCGCTGCTCTGCCGACTCCATGGTGACGGGCAGCGTGGCAGCACTGCTCTTGGTGAACAGAGCCATGAGCACGGCGGGCATCATGCGCCCCAGCACCCTTACGGGGTTCAGTCCGCGCAAGACCAGGAACAGCGGCAGCACGACGAAGAACTGTATGGCGTTGCCGCCGAGCACCACGAGGACGTAGCGGCCGATGGAGTCGGCGACCACACCTGCCGACACCTGTGCCGACAGCTGTGCGGCGAAGGCCACGATGCCTAAAGGCAGTGTCCAGATGAGTCCGCGGATGAGCAGGAAGAGCAGGTCCTGGAGTCCTAACAGCCCCTTGACGACAACTGCCTTGTTCTCCGACTCCGGCAGGCGCGACAGTCCGATACCGATGGCGAAGGCTACGAGTAGCAGCGACAGCACGTTACCCTCGAGCAGTGGCTTGACGATGTTGTTGGGGATGACACCCAAGAGATGCGGCTGCCACCCTATCTCGCCCTCCGGCGGCAGGAGCCTCTGTGCCTCGGGCGACAAGAGCTCTGACACGTCGGCACTGCCTATCTGCGGAAGGTTTGTGGGGGCTATCACGACGTAAAGTACTGCTCCTACGACAGCTGCCGCGAGTGTTGTCAGCAGTGTATAGGCCAGGGTACGCCCGAAGATCCGTCCCGACCCTTTCGACCCGAAGGTGGCGAACGTGGTTATCACCGCCAGCACTATCGTCGGCACGGCCAGCAGCTGGAACAGCCGCGTGTAGACCGTCGCCAAGAAGTCCATCAGCTCGTTGAGCCACGTCAGCCCCGTCAGTCCTAACAGCGCACCGGCGACGAGTGCACCTGTCCAAAGCAATACTTTCTTCATTCCCGATCCTTTTTGCTAATCTTGCACGGCAAGAAACGGTTCACACTATTCACTTCTTATGCGTCTGACGCCAGGTGTGTATGTAGTCCACTATGCGGCGTACCTTCTCCTGGTCCACATCGTTGGGCAGCGAGTCGTCGGCACCGAAGATGAAGTTTGCCGGTGCGTTCTCGAGTATCGCGTCGACCTCGGCCTTCAGCTCCTCGAAGGTGCCGTCCTTGATGGCACCGCGGTTGTTGAGTCCGCCCAGCACGGGACGGCCGAAGAGCTTGTTGATGTCCTTCAGCGTGAGGCCCTTGCCCTGCCAGTTGTGCAGCGGCGGGTTGATGACACTGCCGGGGTAGTCCAGATAGTCGTTAAACGTCTCTGCCGTGAAGTGTCCGCCGCTCTCGCAGATGTGCAGGATGTTGAACGGAGCTACCTCGGCGGCTACGTCGGAGAGCTGACGGTCGTAGGGCTTGAAGATGTCCTGGAACACCTTCCCGCCGAACTCCTCCAGGTCGTCGCCCTGGCTGCTGATGTAGAAGCCGTCGGCACCGGCCTGGCGTGCAGCGCGGATGTAGTAGACCAGCTGACGCGTCACCTTCTCCAGCGCGGGTACGATGGCCTTGGGGTCCTTCTTGATGATCTCGACGATACGCTTGCGGCCCTCGCGGTCCGACGAGAACGACGATCCCGCCGTCTGTATCAGCACGCGCAGCGGAGAGAACACCGTGGGTATGATGAGGAAGTCCTCGCCCAGCTCGCGCCTGAGCTCACGCACGACGAAGAGCTGCTCGTCCCACTCCGAGGTGTCCCACTCCTTGATGTTCTTCCAGTCGGCAGGACTGTCGACGCGCTGTATCTTCGGGAAGTACTCGTACTTCACGTTGACGAAGTCGACGTGTGTGGTGCGCAGCCAGTCGATGTGCGACTGCACGGCCTTCCAGCCCTGCTTGGCCTCGAAGTGTATGTTGAAGAACACGGGCACGTAGTCGTTGGCACGGCTCTGGTCCAGCGTCTGCCACAGCAGCTCGCGTTTGTTGTAGTCGTTACCTGTCACCTGTGCGGCGGCGTTTGTTGTCAGTGTCAGGGCTACTGCCACCAGCAGTGCCTTGCTAAGTTTCTTTCCAATCGTTTTCATATAATGCTTTACTTTTAACTCTAAACTCTAAACTCTCCACTCTTCACTCCCATCCCTTTGCCGAGTACGGGTCGCCGGTGGTCTCGCCCTGGTATCCCCAGTTCTGCTGGAGCAACGGGTTGAGCACTATCTGGTCGTTGGGCAGCGGCAGGTAGTAGTTGCGCAGGGTGATGTTCTTGTACTTCAGGTCGTCGGCCGGTACGCGGGCCTTGATGGTCTTCACCAGTATGTGCCAGCGTTTCAGGTCGAACCAGCGGTGCCCCTCCATGACGAACTCGAAGTATCGCTCCTGCTGCACTGCCTGACGGAACTCGTCCTTCGTCAGTCCGGCCAGTTCCACGGGTCGTCCGTCGGTGGGTGTCTGCTCCGTCCCGTCGACGATGCTGCGGTAGGCGCGGTGGCGCACGGCGTTCAGTGCCTCGTAGGCAGCAGCCGTCGGAGCGGCGTTCAGTTCGTTCAGTGTCTCGGCCTTGATGAGCAGCACGTCGGCATAGCGCAGCACGCTGGAGCTGCTGTTCTGTCCTGACTCATACGGGTTGGCGAAGTCGGCCATATTGAGCGTGTCTATATACTTGCGGTAGCGCAGACGGTCGAAGTCGTAGTAGCTGCTCGTGGCGGGGTTCCACAGGCGCAGCGTCACGGTGGCGTCGCGGCGCTGGTCGGCACTGTCGAACTCGTAGTACATGTCGTTGCTCAGGGCAGCAATCACCGGCAGACGGTCGTTGGTGAATCCTGTCGAGAAGGTGCAGTGGCCGGTGATGTTACGGTTCACACCGAACTTATGCTCCACGGTGAATATCAGTTCCTGGTTGTTCTTCTTGTCCAGGGCCCAGTTGTCGCAGAACTTGTCGTTCAGACGGTAGCGTCCCGAGCTGATGACCCGGTCGGCAGCATCGGCAGCCTTCTGGTAGAGCTGTGCCTGGTTGGCCAGCGAGTAGTCGGTGTCGGTCTGTGCCCATGTCAGGTAGACCTTCGCCAGCAGCGTCGTGGCGGCTCCCGACGAGGCATCGCTGGTCAGCGGGGCGAAGTCGGGGGTTATCTTCTCGGCCTCCTCCAGGTCGCTGACTATCTGCTGGAACACCTCGTCCTGCGGTGTGCGCGGCTGTCCCTCGCCGTCGCCGTCGTGCAGTGCCAGGGGCACGTCGCCGAAGATGCGCACCAGATCGAAGTAGTAAAGTGCACGTAGGAACTTGGCGGCACGTACGTAGTTCAGTCGTGCCTGCTCGGCAATGTTCTGGTTGTTCTCAACCTTGTCGATGAGGATGTTGGCACGGTTGATGGCCTGATAGCGGTAGAACCACGCCGTACGCACAAAAGCGTTGGTCGGCGTGACGGCGAAGTCGCCTATCTCGGTGATGTCGGCACTGTTGGCCGTTCCGCGGCGGGCGTACTCGCTCTGCAGGTCGTTCAGGAACACCAGCTCGTCGCTCCACGGGGCGTTCATGCCCTTGCCGCCGTCGCCCAGAATCTGGTAGATACCGTAGAGGGCCACCTTCACGTCGGCTTCGTTCTGGTAGAAGTCGTCCTTGTCTATCGAGCTGAGCGATGTCTGCTCGAGGTCGGCGCAGCCGGCCAGCAGCGGTATGAGAGCCAACATGCTTGCTGCCTTGGCGGCCGCTGCCTTTATACTATTCTTGAATTTCTTGTTCATATCTTCAACTTTTATCTCTAAACTCTAATCTCTAATCTCTAAACTCTAAACACTCCGCTCGACCTTTGGTCGCTTTGCTTGCAAAGAACTCTTCACAGCGTTATGTTCACGCCCAGCAGCACGGTCTTTGCCGTCGGATAGGTTGCCATGTCGACACCCTGATAGAGCGAGCTGTGCTCGTCCATACCGTTACGCGAGGCCTCGGGGTCATAACCCGAGTAGCCGGTGAAGGTGAAGAAGTTCTGCAGCGACACGTACAGGCGCAGACGGGCGTCGCGTGTCACCTGCGGCACGGGCAGGGTGTAGCCCAGCTGGATGTTCTTCACACGCAGGTAGCTGGCATCCTCGACGTAGCGGTCGTCGGAGACGACGGTGAGGTTGTCGTTAGCTTTCTGTACGGTGTTCGATGCGTGGGTCGGTGTCCAGCGGTCGGCGACCACTGCTAACGCGTTGTAATAGGTGGAACCCTTGGTCAGACGTGTTGCCAGACCGTTGTAGAGCTTGTTGCCGTACGAGCCGGCCAGGCTCACCAGCAGGTCGAACTGCTTGTACGCCACCGACGTGTTGAAGCCGTAGGTGAACTTCGGCTGCGAGTTGCCCAGCACCGTCTGGTCGCTGGTGTTCACCACGTCGTCGCCGTTGACATCCTCGAAGTACGGGTTGCCGGGCTCCAGGGTGTTCAGTGTCTGCGGTGTCAGCTCGGCCACCTGTGCCTCGCTCTGTACTATACCCTTGAATTTGTAGCCGTAGAACGTGCCCAGAGGCTGTCCCTCGACAATGATGAGCGGCGAGATGTAGCCCAGTGTGGCGCCGCTGAAGTTCGGAATAATCTGCCGTGCCGAACCCAGGCTCGTCACCTCGTTCTTGTTGTGGGCTATGTTGCCGCTGGCCGTCCAGCGCAGGTCCTTGCGGTCGATGATGACTCCCTGCAGCTCGAGCTCTATACCCTTGTTCGTCACCGAACCGACGTTACGCAGCGAGGTCTCGTAGCCCGTGACACTCTCCACCGGCACCTGCAGCAGCAGGTCGCTGGTCTTCTTGTAGTATCCGTCGAGGGTGACGTTCAGACGGTTCTTGAAGAATCCTGCCGACAGCCCGACGTTATACGATGCCGTACGCTCCCACTTCAGGTCGGGGTTGGCCTTGTTGACGATGTAGTAGGCCACCGTCTCCTGCTGGTTGTAGTAGTGCGACACCGACGTCGGAGCTACGTTGGCACCGGCCTGGTAGTCGCCTATCTCCTGGTTGCCGACGGTACCCACTGAGGCACGCAGCTGCAGGAAGTCGACACCCTTGCCCAGACGCAGCCACCGCTCGCGGTCGATGTTCCACGACAGACCCAGCGAGGGGAAGATGCCCCAGCGGTGGTCGGCGGCGAAACGGCTCGAGCCGTCGGCGCGCAGCGTCAGCGAGGCGTTGTAACGCGAGTCGAACGAGTAGTTCACACGACCCAGCCACGACTGCAGCGTCGAGATGGTGGCGTCGCTCGTCGACTGGTAGAGGTCGCTGCCTGCCGAGAGGTTGTCGTAGCCCGAGGCATCGTTGGCAAATTGTCGCACGGTGGTGGCGAAGGCACTGCGGTCGGTGCGCTGAGCCGTGTATCCGGCGAGCACGTTGACGTGGTGCAGCAGCTTGAACGTGCGGTCGTAGTTGGCCGTGAACTCCGTCTGCCAGACGTTGGTACGCGTCGAGCCCACTGAGGCCACGCCGTTATACTGCAGACCCATCGTCGTGTACGACGGCGAGTAGTTGCTCTGACGCGTGTTCGACAGGTCGCCGCCGACGCTGGCCTTGAGCTTCAGTCCGCCGATGACCTCCCACTGGGCAAAGGCGGTGGCAATGAGACGGGTGTTCGATGTCGACGTCTTCGTGTTGTTCAGGTCGCTGATGGCGTTGCCCACCACGCGCACGCCGTCGCGCAGGAAGATGTCCTGGCTCGTCGGCGTGGGCGAGGAGTTGTACGTTCCGTCAGCGTTGTATATCGACTGTGTTGTAGGCGTCGTGATGACCGACATCCACGCGTTGGCAGCCCATTTGGCCGTCTGTCCCGAGTTGCCGTGGTCCACGTTGCGCAGTCCCTGCAGGTTGCTGTAGGCACCGCTGGCGTTGACACCCACCAGCAGGTTCGGGAATATGTTGCGCTCGTAGTTGATGCGGCCCGAGTAGCGTTTCAGGTCGGTGCCGATGATGATACCCTCCTGGCTTTTGTAGCCGCCGCTGATGCTGTAGCGCGACAGCTCGTCGCCGCCGACGGCCGACAGCTGGTGCTCCGCGGTCAGTGCCGTGCGCAGTGCCTCGTTCTGCCAGTCGTACGAGGCCGTGGGAGCTGCCAGCGGTGTGGCGGGGTTCAGCTCGTTATAGAGGCTGGTGAACTGTTCGGCGTTGAGGAAGTCCAGTGTCTTGCCCACCGTCGACCATCCCACGCTGCCGCTGTAGCTGATGTTGTTACGGCCGTGCGACCCTTTCTTCGTGGTGATGATAATCACGCCGTTGGCACCGCGCGTACCGTAGATGGCCGTTGCCGAGACATCCTTCAGCACCTCTATCGACTCTATGTCCTGCGGGTTCAGGAACGACAGAGGGTCCAGTGCCGCGTCGGCACCGGCGGCACCTGTCTTTGTTGCTGCCGGGTCGTTGTAGACAATGAATCCGTCGATGACGTACAACGGCTCGTTGCCGCCTGTTATCGAGTTGCCGCCGCGTATGCGGATGTTGCTCGACGCACCGGGCTGACCACTCGTCGTCGTCACGTTCACACCGGCGACGGCACCCTGCAGGGCACTCTCCACCGACGGGTTACGCTGGCGCAGCAGCACGTCGCTGATGCTCGAGATACTACTCGTCAGTTCCAGGCGTTTCTGCTCGCCATAACCCACCACGACCACCTCGTTCAGACGGTTGGAGTTGTCGGCAAGGGCAATGTCCAGCTCGTCGTCGAAGTCGTAGACGTCAATCTCTAAGGGACGGTAGCCGAGGAACTCCACACGGAGCGTCAGCGGTGCCTTCTTCGTCGTCACCAGGGTGAATGCTCCCTCGACATCGGTCACCACGCCCTGTCCCTTCGAACTCTTCACGACCACCGAGGCCCCGGGCAGACCCTCGCCTGTCGAGGCATCTGTCACGTGGCCTTTCAGCGTCGTCTGTGCAGCGAGCCACAAGGGCAGCACTGCAACCATCGTTGCGATAATCAATCTTTTTACCATAAAAATCCTTTTATTATTGTGTAACTCTTTTTCCCATATGTCTGACCAAAACGTCAGAACAAAAACGACGGTGCAAAGGTACGGCGGTTTACGCAATGCCACAATAATGATTTAGCGGCATTTTGACTACCAATTGTTTAGTATTAGCCAGTCACTATCCGTATTCTCGCACGCGTACACACGTGAGTGAAACAGGTCGCACCCGCCGCACCCGCCGCACCTAAATTATTCGACCCGCATCCGCCACGCCAAATACTCCACGACTATTGCGTAATAGTCGTGGAGTATTGAAAAATAGTCGTGGAGTATTGCGCAATACTCTTGGAGTATCGGAAAGTCGCTCGTGTTCGTTAAAAATCGCTTAATTTCCACCTTATTATATTGTATTGCCAGATAGTTTTTGTAATTTTGCATTCAAGTGCTGCCTACCATGCCACCCGAGCGTGTCCGCACTTGCAGCACCGAGTTCTTCACTTGCCCATTTCCGACATCCGCGATGTCTTCCACGAGCCCTTTCTCACATGCCGTCAGCCCCAGCACCGCCAAGGCCGACGCAATCAATGATAATCGTTTCATTGTTGTAACTGTTTTGATGGTTATTGGGACTATTCCCGTCAAAAAGAACACAAAAAGTAACGAAAAAACACCCGTCTTCCGTCACTTTTAACGCGCAAATGCCCCGTTTTTTCACAAACTTTTTGTACCTTTGTAGCCGAAAAGGCTGCATTGTTTTTTTAGTGTCAACGAACTATTTATTGCAAACAAAATACATTATGACAAAGAAAGTGATTTTCATCCTTGCCCTGCTCCTTGCCACCGTGCAGGGGGCATGGGCCGTATGGGATGGCGTGACGACATCGCGGCCAATCCTTTACTCTAGTTATGGCGGTCGTAGCAATGTCGTGGTAATCAACACGGCAGCCGAACTGGCCTACGTCCGTGAGCATTGGGACGATGACTATACCGGTTACATCGGCTACCCAGATATGTACTACTACCAGCACAACTTCTATCTGAATGCCGACATCGACATGGGCGACAAGAAGTCGTATGTCCCCTTGGGAACTACAGAATACGAAGGCACGTTCTACGGCAACGGCCACACCATCCGCATCCACATCTGGGGAACATCGGACAACTACCAGGGGCTGTTCTCCGCTATTGGCGTGGAAGGCAGAGTGCTGGATGTACATGTGGCCGGC
>Ga0247609_10002402_pt1 | contig 19941 bp, 29 predicted proteins | sample 172DNAGHGlowgp2_FD_193487 | JGI IMG/M metagenome (GOLD analysis project Ga0247609, IMG submission 193487) | Sheep rumen microbial communities from Palmerston North, Manawatu-Wanganui, New Zealand - 1728 DNA GHGlow gp2 | ecosystem: Host-associated > Mammals > Digestive system > Stomach > Rumen ...
TGCAGATATTGATTCTACATTTGAAGTAGAGAACCTTACAGATGGCGGAGTTGATAATATGCTTTATCCGTTGGACCCGAACGGAAGTGCGGGAAATGTTTGTAATTGCCGTTGCACCTGCGGGCCCGTTATATTTTAGGAGGTGATAAAATGAAAAAAATTATTAAAATCTTTATTGATGAAAAAGAAGAACATAATCCTACAAAAAAAGATGTTATTGCATTACAGAATATTTTAAGGGGCGATATAACACAAATAAGCGAATCCATAGATTTGTGTAAAAATTGTGAAAGCGACAAAGCGGGAAAAGAATATTGCGAAAGTTGCAAGGCAAATGAATTTAATTTATTTGCAATTAAACAAGATTAGGAGTGTGGAAAAATGAAAAAATCAATATTCAATGTAAAGGCAGAAGAACTTGAAGAAAGAACAGTACGATTCAAGATTTCAAGCGAAGTGGTAGACAGAGATGGAGACATTCTGATTGCTAAGGGTTGTAACTTTGAGAACTTCAAAAAGAATCCGCAGTTTTTAGGGTTTCACAATTACCACGAATACCCGCTTGGAATCCCGAAGAATTGGGGAGTAGAAGGCAAGGCGGTTTATTGTGATGTTTACTTCCCGACAATTGATGAACTTTCAACAAATCCATCTGAAGCAAGCGAAAAAGCAAAACTTGTAGATTTTACTTATCATTGTTATAAGACAGGAATGCTTAATGCAGTTTCTGTTGGATTTATTGCAAATGATGTAATGCCAAATAAAGAGACAGGCGGATTTATTGTAAATGATTGGGAATTGTTGGAGTTCTCTGCGGTAACAGTTCCGGCAAATCAGGACGCAATCGCCCAGGCGGTTAAGTCGTTTGGTGATGAAAATGCAAAAGGAATGATTGACCCTATAGAGCGAATAAAAGAGCTTGAAGGACAGATTGCAGAATGTCATAAAACAATGAAAGAACAGACAGAAAAATTGGAAAAGGCGAAAAGCGATCTTGATGTAATTGAACTTGAAGACGAGAAAGAAATCACTTTTGAAGAAGACGAAATAAACCTTGACGAAATAAAATAAGGGAATTAAACTAAAGTGCATAAAGGGTGGAAAGAATCCGCCTTTTATATAAAACGGAAGAACCGAAAAAAATTAAAAGGAGTTGCGAAAATGACAACTAAAGAATTGGAAACTCTCATTGATGAGAGAAGCAAGAAACAGATTGAAGAAGCAAAGGCTTCTATTCTGTCAGAAATGGGCGGTGTGGCTAATGTTTCGGACGAAAAGAAATTCAACGAAGCAGTAGAAAAGGCAGTTAGCAAGGTTCTTGCAGATAACAAGAAATCCCTTGAAGACAATGCAAATATGCTTTTGAACTTTGAAAAGGCAAATGCAGAAAATGCAATGAAGGGATTGAAAAAGGAAACTTCAACAACTGTTGTAAACGAAATGATTGGTTCATACCTTAAGGCAATGAACGAAAAGAATGCTATGAATGTAAAGCAGGTTTCTGCCGATGAAGCTCTTGAAGTTGCAAAGAAACTTTATCCTAACTCAAAGGCACTTCACGCAGTACTTGGTCAGAAAACCGCTACTGCTTCAGTTCCTGCCGATGGTGGATTTACTGTACCAATCGCATTCTCACCAGATTATATCAAGGCTCTTTATGCAAATACAATCCTTGAAAAACTCGGTGTAAGAAAAGTTCCAATGCCAAACGGAAACCTTTCTATTCCTAAAATGACTGCTAAGGCTTCTGCTTATTGGATTGGTGAAGCACAGAAGATTCCTGCATCACAGGCTACTTATGGCGAAGTAAATCTTAAGGCAAAGAAACTTGCATCACTTACACCAATTTCAAACGACCTTCTCCGCTATAACGCAGTAGGCATTGATGGTTGGGTTGCTGATGACCTTATGAGAAATGCAAAGGTTGCACTTGATGACGCATTCCTAAATGGTACAGGAACTGCACATACTCCACTCGGATTGAAGAACGTAAGCGGGGTTCAGACTTGGACTCCTGCAAGCGGAACAGATTTGAGTGTAAAAACTCCAACAGGAATGCTTGCAAAGTTGAAGCAGGCAAATATCCCTATGGAAAATGTTAAATGGCTTTTCAACCCAATTGGTGAATCTTGGCTTGAAGATTTGGCATTTGCTTCTGGTCCATTCGCATTCCCGTCACTTGACGCAGGAAAGCTCAAGGGCTATGACTTCATTGAATCTGCAACAGTAGGTTACGATTCAACAAATGCAAAGGCTGATTTCTGGGTAGGTGATTGGGCACAGTTCTTGTGGGGTGTTGGTTACGATATTTCTGTTGAGATGTCGCGCGAAGGTACATTTGACGATGGAAGCGGAAATCAGATTTCTGCATTCCAGAATGACCTTACACTCGTTCGCCTTATCACAGAACACGACTTCAACGTTCGCCACGCAGAAGCATTCGTAAAGGCAAGTCTTACACAGGCTTAAAAAAATAAGGGTGTGGGGAAGTTCCCCCGCCCTATAAAATCTTATAAAGGAGCGTAAGCAAAATGAGAAGCAAGATTCTTAATCAGTTCAAATACCAAGGAAGTGCAGGAACTGCATTTGATAGAACAGGATTCAATTCTGCTATTTTCGTTGCGATCGGTGGAACTTCTTCTACTGCAATCAAGGTTCAGCATTGCGATACAAGCAATGGAACTTTTGAAGATTTCGCAACACTTGTTGCTGCAGCCGATGCAGGAACTACAACAGATGTAGGAATTGCACTTGATATTAGCGGTGCAAAGAAGTTTATCAAAATGACAGGTGCAACAAAAGCATCGGTTATTCTTGGTGATGGAAGAATTGACCCATCGGCATAAGTAAACAAGGGGCGGGAAACCGCCCTTTTAATATAAGGGGGAAAAGAAAATGGATAAAATCAAAGCATTTTTTAACAACAAGATTACAAAAACAGTAGAATTCATTCTGATTGCAATTTGTTGCGGTGGATTGATTTTTGCGGGTGTAACTGTTGAAGAAGTTGCGAAAGTTCCTGCGCTTGTTGCGGGTATTCTCGGTGCTATTTCTGCACTTATTACATTTATTACTTCGATTGTGAAGAAATAAGGAAAAAGCGAAAATGATGTTATGTACTTTAGCAAGTTTAAAAACTTATCTTGGAATTACAGGCGATACTCAAAACGATTTTCTTACAATGTTGATTAAACAGAATTCGGCAATGATTGAAAATTACCTTGGCTATCCGCTTCAGAGAAAAGAGAATAGCGAAGTGCATAACGTCAACAATGACCAATTATTGATTCTTGATTGTCAGCCTATCCAGAGTGTAAGCGAAGTAAAGATTGGCGGACAAGAAATTGAAGATTACAAAATTATTCCGAAATATTCTAAAACCGGAATGTTATACCGTGGGCTTGGTTGGTGTGGTCAGTATTACACAAGGGGTATGACATACGATATAGTTTCGGGAGTTTATGAAGTTGAAGTTGAGTATATAAGCGGATATTATCTGCCTGGCGATGAAGGTTATACCGAAGGGTCAGAAGACAGTTTACCTTATGATATTATGAGTGCGTGCATTTTGGCTTGTGCAGAAAGTTACAATATCAAGTTGAATAATGCGGAAGGCATAAAGAGTTATTCAGAGGGCGGACAGTCAACAACTTTTGCAGATGGTGGAACAATGGCAGATTGTGGATTGTCTGCAAAAATTTGCAGTATGTTGGTTGATTACAGAAGGCAGGCGGTGGCATAAATGGTTCATTATCCTAATGCGAGAATAGATATTGCGGTTTTATCTGTAACAACGAATGACGAAGGAACTAGAATAAAAGAGTATGACTTTACTACTCCGATTGATAGTTTTGAAGCAGATGTACAACCGAATGTTTTGACAAAAGAACAGATTGATTTGTACGGAATTAATGAAAAGACCGCCCATACAAAAAAGGCTTTTTATACAAAGTCTAATTTTATGTTAGCGGGAAACAGGGCGAGAGTTACATATATTGACGGAAGGGTAGAATATTATAATATTTGCCCGCAGAATGAATGGAGAGTGCATAGCGAAGCACTTTTAATCCCGGTTGAAAACGAGGAAGAAGAATGAAACAAGTTACACCTTCAGAGTTTATAGACATTTTACAGAATAAGCAAAAGAAGGTTGTAACAGAATTGGGAAAATCTATTGCGAAATGTTGTGCCACGATCCAGAGAGAAGCAATGGAAGAAATGAGGGATACTGCAATAGATACTTCCAAAACTTATGGAAAGAAAGGGCATCACCCATCACTTCCAGGCAATCCGCCTGCGGTTGATACGGGAACATTAAGAAGGTCGGTTACTTATCAGGTAGACGAAAACGAATTAGTGGGCTATGTTGGAAGTAACTTAAAAGACCCGCCTTATGGCGCATATCTGGAATTCGGTACAAGCAGAATGAAGCCTAGACCCTGGTTGAAGCCTGCGACCGAAAAGAGTATGGAGAAAATAAAAGAGATAATGGCGGGCGCGGTTAAGGTTGGTATATATGATTAATGCAAAGAAATTATATAATACAATTTTGAATGATTCGCGGATAACAGATTTAGTAAAGGTTGTGCTAGACGCATATCCCGAAACAGTAGAAAAGTTTCCTTGCGTTATTTATCTGGACGAAAATCAAACCGATATAGAGTTTGCGGACAATTTACCGCAGGGAGATTCTATAGCGGTTGAGATTCATATATTTACAAAGGCATTGAAAAATTATGCGACTACTTCTGCAATCGGTTTGAAGGTTGCGGAAGTAATGAGAGAGAATTATTTTACTTGTCGTAACAATCGGGAAGTCGGAGACGTAGACGATAATGTGCGACATAGAGTGATGTATTTTACAAGGGAAGTTTTCCTTTGAAAATAAATAACGTTATTTTTTTAGAAGGAGAAAAAAAATGAACGAAGCACCAAGAATCGGACTTGATGAAGTCCACATTGCTAAAGTTATTAGCGATGATGCAAATGGAATTGTTTACGATACACCTATTGCACTTAAAGGTGCAGTAAATGCTACCGTAAACCCAAACAGTGATGTTGCCACAGATTATGGCGATAACGGAGTTTTCTTTGTTACAAATAATCGTGGTAATACAGAAATGACCCTTGAGCTGATTGACGTTGACCCAACAGTTCTTGCACAGATGTTAGGACAGAGAAAGGTAAACGGAGTTACAATCGAAACCCCACTCGACCAGAGTCCTTACTTTGCGGTTGGTTTCCGAGTATGGATTGCGGGCGAAAAGGACGGAGAAAAACGCTATCAGTATTTCTGGTATGCAAAGGGTAAATTCTCTGTACCAGAGACAGGCGGAAGCACAAAGACTGAATCTATTGAGTTCGGTCATATCAACCTTACTGCACAGTTTGCACAGACAATTGCAAATGGTGTTATTTGTTCACACGCAAGAAGCGATGATGATGAAACCCCTGCAAGTGTAATTACAAATTGGTTCAATGCCCCTGTAACTTCTGTATCTGCTGATACTTCTGCATTGACTGTAACTGCTACACTTTCAAGTGGAAAGGTTACATTCGCAGGTGCAAAGGCAAGCACAGAAGACTTCGTATTTGTTGCAGGTTCAGTAATCAATGGACAGACAATCGGAGTGCTTGATGGAGATGGTGCATTGATGGCAGGTTCTTATTCTGTAAATGGTGATGAAATTGAATTCACACCAAGCGGAACAGGAACACCAACAACTGCATTCGTAACAAATGGATTGAAGGACAATAGCGGAGTAGGTGCTACACCTATGATTGATTCAAGTCTTTAATTTTTTTTACGTTGCGTAATTGCCCCGTTTGGTGTAAACTGAAATCACCTTGCGGGGCATTTTTCATATAAGGGGGAAAAAGAAAATGGCTAAAGAACTTGAAAAGGTAGACGCAAAAAAAGTCACAATTAAAATCAAGGGGAAAGAAAGAGAATTAAAATTTGGTTTCAAAGCGTGGGCTATTCTTGAAAGGGAATATGGCGGAATTAAAAACATTTTGAAGTTGCAGAAGGAAGTAGAAGAAAGACCGTTTGAAACTTTACCTCACCTTGTTTATATCGGACTTGTAGACAAAGAAGGGGTTGACGAAGAAACAGTACTCGATGATTTCGGGCTTAATGATATTGATTATATCAGCAATAAATTTGCCGAAGCGTTGTATGGTTCATTGCCCGAAGTAGAAGAAAAAAAAGCGGAGAAGGAAGCGAAATAAATGAATTCCCTTACTCATACCTTATTACAGAATGTCTGCTAATGGGGTTGAGCGAGGGTTACTTTTGGGAATCCACTCCACGAAAAATAATTGCTTTAATAGACCAAAAGAAAGAAATTGAAAAGGCAAGAACGAAAAACCTTGCGGTTTATATAGCTTGTATGGTTTGGGGAAAAGACCCGGACGAAATGCAGGAAGATAAAAATGCACCGATTGCGGGTAGAGATTACCCTGCGAGCGAAAGTGCATTAAAAGGCTTTTTTATGTAGAAGGTGGAAAAAATGGCAGGCGAAGATTATTCACTTAAAACGAAAGTTGAAGCAGATGTTACCAATTTTGAAAAAGGAATGAATAAGGCAGAAAAGTCATTAAAGGGCTTTTCTGATAAACTTGCCAATTCCATTGACCGATTAGGAAAGAAAGGGCTTATAGGCTCAGTCGCAAATGTTACCCTGGCAATGCAGGGTTTAACAAAATCATTTAATACAGTTATCGAGTTCGCAAAAGATGTAGGAAAGGCAATTAATGAATGTACGGAAGCGTATAAAAGTCAGGTAATTGCAGAACGTGCGTTAGATACTGCGATCCAGAACAACCCATTTATATCCGGTGCAAGTTCAAAAGCCTTGAAAGAGTTTGCAAGTGAAATGCAGAAAGTTTCAAATTATGGTGACGAAGAACTTATACCAATGATGACAAACCTTGTTTCATTGGGAAGAACTGAAAGCGAAGTAATGCAGATTATGTCAGTTGCAATGGATATGTCTGCGGGAATGGGTATAAGTCTTGATACTGCCATAACACAATTAAATGCAACTCTTAACGGAAATATCGGCAGATTAGGACAACAGAATGCAGAATTAAAAGGCTTGACCGAAGAAGAATTGAAACAGGGAAAAGCCATTGAAATATTGGGCGAAAAGTTCAAAGGGCTTTCGGGTGCGACTGCGGATACTTCAAAACAGTTACAAAATATTAAAGGTGATTTCAAAGAAGCGTTAGGACAATTCACCTTGCCTAGTTCTGATATGTGGAACAAGTTCTGGGCGGGATTCTATACAAAGGGCATTGAAGCAATAAATAAAATTAATGCTTTTATGGATTCGCAGATTATCGGAAAGAAACTTGCGAATGCAATTACAGAACAGATTGCAAGAATAAATCCCGCTGATATTGGTGGAAGGGTAGATTATACAAGAAGTGTACTCAAAGTAATTGGTGACGATGAACTTGAAGCACTTAAAAATTATTTAAGCGGATTAAAGAAACTTAGTGCGGAACAAGAGATTATACTGAAACGAATTAAAGCAGAAGAAGATTCACGTTATCAGAGTACACTTAATGCAAATGCGGAAGCAGAAAAGGCAAAGGAAAGGGCAGCTGCTGAAGCACAGGTGACCGCAGAATTACAGAAACAGGAAGAACTCAACAAGAAGAAAACCGATTGGGCTTCTAAACTCTTGGACCAAAGAATTGAAATGCTTGAAACCGAAAGGGATAGAGCAATGCAATTAGCGGAAGAAGAAGGACAGGAAACTTATTCTATCTGGAGAGATTACAACGAAAAAATCCTTGAACTCAAATTGGAAAGACTTGAAAAGGAAAAAGAAAAAGCCCTTGAAGAAGAAGGATTGACCGCAGAAGATAAAATCAGTATTGAAGAATATTATAGCGTAGAAACAAAAAAGATTTATAATGAATTAGGGCAGTATAAAAAGGGGAAGGATAAAGAAGAGAAGAAAGACCTTAAAGACAAAATAAAAGATATGTTAAATCTTATTGGCACTTATGCAAAAGAAGTGTCGAAAGTATTAAACAAAATCGGAAAAGTGATAAAAGCGGGATTTGACGCTTATGTTAAAGTAATAGGAAACGCAATTAAAATAGCAACGAAAATGCTAAAAACCGCTTTTGATGTTTTTAAAAAATTGATAAACTTTAACATCAGTGACGCATTGGATATTTTATTAAAGTTTGAAGACTCTGTTTTGACTTTCTTTGTCGAAACTTTACCGCAACTTCCACAGTTTGTTTCTACCGTTCTTAAAAGCATAAACACAATGCTTTCAACTCTTATTAATTCAGTAAAGGCAGAGAACATAGCCACAGTGATTTATGGCATACTCGAAGAATTGGCAAATAATCTGCCAAATATTGTTCAGAACATTTTGACGATAATCCAAAATATGATTTCATTCTCAAACGAAAATCTTGCGGATATTGTTTACAAGTTTTTGAAGATTCTGGAAGAAAACGCAATCCCCGTAGTTGAAGGGCTTTTAGATTTGCTCACAAATGTCATAAAAGATTCTATTGATGGATTGTTCAGATGGCTTGATGAAGGCGGACTCCAATCACTGTTAAATCTTGCATTAAAGATTCAAACATCTGTGCAAGATGTTTTTATGAAATTACTCACAAGCGTTGCAGATTTGTTGGAAAATCATACAGGAGATGTAACTAAATTCATTTCTGACAGTTTGCAAAAAGCGATGGAAGATTTACCAAAGTTAGTAGACGCATTATTAAGAATCGTAAACTCACTTATAAAATCGGTAGCAGATTTATTCAAAGACAAAAAGTTTGTAGACACTATGGTACAGTCAATGATAGATACATTTAATTCATTGATGGATAGACTGCCCGATATTATCGGTTCAGTGGTAGACTTGATTTTAAGTCTTATAACCGCATTAGTGCCAAAACTTCCCGAAATCATTCTTGCGGTCATTACAAAAATTGTAGAAACAATTCCAAAGATAATTAATGAAATTGTAGGTAAAATCGGTGCAACAATTTCAGATATTTTCACTCGTATTTTTACTGCTGAATTTTGGCAGAATGTATTTGGTAAAATCGGAGAAGGTTTTCAAAAAATTTTTGAGAGTCTAGGAAAAGGACTTGAAGAAGCCTTCACAAAAGGCGGTTATGGAAAAAATTCCACAGGTTCAACTGTTGGAGATTTGGCAGTTGATTTACTTGTGCCGTTTGGTTTTATGCGACACTTCTTTGCAGATGGTACAAACAATGCTCCAAGTGGTTTAGCAGTTGTAGGTGAAGCAGGTCCCGAATTGGTAAAGTTCAGAGGTGGTGAACAAGTTATCAATAACCGCAACACTCAAAAAGTTCTTGCAGGAATGAACGGCAACACAAATAATTTCAATGTGACATTCAATAACTTACAAGACACTTCTGCTTATGCTATGATGAATCAGTTGAAGCAGTATAACAGAAGTCTTGCTATAAATGGTGTAATTTAAGAGAGGTGATAAAATGCAGAAGTTAGTATGGAAAAACTCTTTAGGTGATGAAATTGATTTGACAAGCGGAAATTATGGCATTACAGAATGGGAAGGCTTTGCAAATACTTCTCTTAATATCCAGAGCCAGCAAGTGCCTTTTCAAGATGGCGGAGTTTTCCTTGACGCTTTAATGGAGCAGAGGGAATTGAGCGTTACCCTTGCAATGAATGATGGCGGAAATCTCGAAACAAGATATAGATTAAGAAGGGAACTGATACACGCATTAAACCCGAAACTTGGCGAAGGTTATCTGATTTATACAAATGATTTTATTTCAAAAAGAATTAAATGCGTTGCACAGATTCCTTTATTTGAAACTCATAACAGTAATGATAGCGGAACACCGAAGGCAAGTTTGGCTTGGACTGCCTGCGAACCTTATTGGGAAGATTTAGAAGAAACTAGTATTTTCTTAAAATCCGGAGCTAGAAAAATAATTGAAAATAATGGTGATGTTACCACCGGGGTAAAAGTTGATTTTTTTAGCAATAATGTTATAAACCCACAGGTGAGAAATTTTACTGAAAATAAACTGATTAAGTTGGATGGAAATTTTCAGAATGGTGTAAATGTTAATACTAATGTGGGGCAAAAACAGGTGGCAACAGAGGATTTAGAATATAGTACTTCAAACTGTATTTTATATTCAATAACTTGTTCAGAAAGGCTAGGGGTGTTTGTTGCAGTTGGTGGAAGTGGGACAATTTTGACAAGTACAGATGGTAAGAATTGGATTACTAGAAATGCACTGAGTTATTCATTGTGGGCAGTCACTTATTCAGAATCATTAGGTTTGTTTGTTGTGGTTGGGGAAAATGGAACAATTTTAATAAGTTCAGACGGTATAAGTTGGAGAGAACAGTACATTTACATAGGTAGTATATATTTATACTCTGTTGCATATTCAGAATCATTAGGTTTGTTTATTACAGTAGGTTCAAACGGAACAATTTTAACAAGTACAAATGGTATAACGTGGATTTCTCAAAATAGCGGTGTAACTAATTCATTATACTCTGTTGTATATTCAGAATCATTAGGTTTGTTTGTTACAGTTGGGGAAAATGGAGTTATTTTAACAAGTACAGACGGTATAACGTGGATTTCTCAAAATAGCGGTGTAACTATAAATTTGCATTCTGTTAATTTTTCAAAAAGTTTAAGCATATTTGTGACTGTAGGAGAAAATGGAGTTATTATAACAAGTACAGACGGTATAACGTGGACAAGCAGAACATCGGGGGTAACTGTTATATTGCGAGAAATAACTTATTCAGAATCATTAGGTTTGTTTGTTACAGTTGGGGAAAATGGAGTTATTTTAACAAGTACAGACGGTATAACGTGGATTTCTCAAAATAGCGGTATATCAGCTAGATTGTATTCTGTTGCATATTCAGAATCATTAGGAATGTTTGCGACAACAATCATTAACTTAATAAGTTATGATGGGGTGTCTTGGGAAGGAATAACAAATGTTACTAATAAAATATTTGAAAATTTGTATTCTGTTGCATATTCAGAATCATTAGGTTTATTAGTAGCCGTTGGAGATAGGGGGGTTATATTAACAAGTTCAGACGGTATGCGTTGGAGAGAACAAGATGTTTCCATAGGTAATGCAACTTTATACTCTGTTGCATATTCAGAATCATTAGGTTTGTTTATTACAGTAGGTTCAAACGGAACAATTTTAACAAGTACAAATGGTACAAGTTGGACAAGAAGGACATCAGAAGTAACAGTTACATTACTATCAGTTACATATTCAGAATCATTAGGATTATTTGTAATAGTTGGAACTGTGGGAAGAATTTTAACAAGTCCAGATGGTATAAGTTGGACAAGCAGAACATCTGGTGTTTCGTCTAATCTTAACTCTGTAATATTTTCTGAAACATTAGGAATGTTTGTTGCAGTTGGTGTAAATGGTGTTATTCTGACGAGCCAAAATGGCATAAATTGGACAAGCAGAATATCGGGGGTTACTAATCAATTATACTTTGTTACATATTCAGAAACGCTAGGTTTGTTTGTTGTGGTTGGTGAAAACTGTCCAATTTTAACAAGTACAGATGGTATAACGTGGATAAGCAGAACGACAGGGATGACATTAAGAAGTGTAGTATATTCTACTTCTTTGGGAATGTTTGTAACGTCAAATTCGAATCTAACAAGTATAGATGGTATAAATTGGGTTAGAAGAACACCAAGTATTTATCCGATTGTGACGGCAATTATATATTCTAAAAGATTGGATTCATTTATTGGGGTGAGCTCACAAGGAAAAATTGTCAAGTCAAATTTTGCAAAGTTTGAAAACCTTATATCAACATTAACTTCAGATAGTGATATGACATTAGGTTTACAGGTAGGAACAAATGAAATCCTTCTTTCAAAATCAGCAGGCAACTTAAATGGAAGAATCATTTACAGACAGAGATACATAGGGGTATAAAAAATGAGTTACAAAGATAAGCCTCAAATCAAGTTATATAAATACGAGAATTCTCAATTCATTCTGCTAGCACAGATTGATGATTATGCGGAAATATCTTTTGAACATAACCTTTATCAAGCAGGAATTTTTACAATTACAATTAATTATAATATCCCGAATGCCCTATTATTTCAGCGTGGCTTATTTGTTCAGATTGGTCCAAATCCTTATGACTTCGGAGAAATATACGCAATAAAAGATTCTATAGGTTCAGATGGAAAAGGCTCACAGATTCGCACGATAACAGGCTATGATGCAAGATACCTTCTTAAACGCAGAGTAATTAAAAATATGAACTCTAATGGATTGTGGACTATGACCGCCAAAGGCGAATTGTGTCTGCGTAATCTGATTAAAGACCAATGCGGAGCAGGAGCAGAAGCAAAAAGACAGTTGCCGATTAATAATGTTATTCCTGCGACAGAATTAGCAATCGGCAAGGAATATTCTGTAAGCGAGCAGTTCAGCAATCTTTATGAAGTCTGCAAAACAATTGCGATACAATCGGAAATCGGTTGGCGGTTGGCTTTTGACGGAACTTCTCTTACTCTTGAATGTTACGAAGGAACAGACAGAAGTCAGACAGTGCAGTTTTCAACAAGTTTCGACAGTCTTGCAAATGGAGAGTTTACCGACAGTTCGGCAAGTTTTTCAAATGCTATCTATGTTGGCGGTAAAGGTCAGAATGACGATAGGGATATTTATGAAGGAGAAAACGGGACACCGAGCGGACTAGACCGCTTTGAAAGTTGGGATAATCAATCTTCAATGACAACTGAATCAGAGTATGAAGCAGAAGCCTTGGCTATGCTTACGCAGTATGGTCAAACAATTCAAATGTCTGGAAATGGTTTAGCTAAATGTCCTTATATCTACAAAGAGCAGTATGACGTTGGCGATTTAATAACCGTTGCTTTCAGCGGAAAATCAGCAGTGGTGCAGATTCTTTCTGTAACGGAACATTGGGCTTGGGGCAGTTATGACATTCAGTTTAGTTTCGGAAAACCGCAGAACAACCTTGCAGACCAATTACAGTTGATGTTGCGACAGATTCAGAAAGCAAGTGAAAAGGCAAACTCAACCGATTCTGTAAGGTGGTACACAATCCCGACTGATACCGCAATGCCAAAAGCCGATGTAACTTATAACACAATCGGTTTTGTGGGAAATGTCGGAGAAGGTGCAACTTTCACCCTTTATCTCGATAACGAAAAGACAGGAGCGAAGACTTATCACGTTTGGTTCAAGCAATTAGCAGGAAGCGGAAAACTGACCTTAACTACCGGAAAGAGTGGCGCGGTAAATCTCACAATGGGAGTGGGAACTTATGTTGCAATTATTTCTGTCGATGAAGCAGGAAATATTGTAAACGTAGCAAGTACTCCAACAGATATAATTTCAAGCGGAAACAATCAGCCTGCAACCTCTCAAGGTGTTGCGAGCGTGATATCTAAAAATGCAAAATTAGTAGCAAGACTTACAAATAGTTATTTAGATTTAGATATTCCAATAATTCAAGGACAAAATATATACAATGTTCAAGATTGGGATTATATTAATGAAAACTTATGTGAATTAATTTTAGAAGGTTTGAAATTTAAAAAAAGCGGTGTTTATTTTATTGCTTTAAGTATAAGAACATCTGATGTGACGGCTTCTGCGATACATTGGGGTATGGGTGTAACTTTTTCTAATATCTGGACGGAAAATCCTTTAACAATGTGGGAATATTCTTTTTATAGACATTGTGTAAATAATAGTGCTTGTATAGAAATAGCTCAAAATCAAGTTATGAATTTTGAAGTTTATTTAGATACATATATGGAAGGAATGTCTGTTGTAGAAACCAATTGTTCAATATTTTTAATTGAATAAATCACTTGTTACTTGGTTTTTATTCTGCAAACAATTCTATATTCTATTTCGCTTGTGCAGATTTAGGATATATTTCTGACCTTATATAATGAGAAAATTGTAAAATAGAATTTGCCACTGCATTCGAGGTCACAGAATGCATATTATACAGAGTATACTTTTTTATACTAATAATACGAGGTATACCAATGGCAAACTCTAAGAGCAATATCTACCCTGTGCAGTTGCAGGGTGCAGAACTTATTTGACAAAAGGAAATTAAAAGACTTATACTGTTTGCGAGGGATTGGCTTACAAGTCAAATTTTAAGTTGGGCATCGCAGTTCTGCAACAGAAAAGCGGGGTGGCAAATATGAATGATGAAGTACAAGAAGCAAAAATTTCGGCTATGGAATGCGACATAAAGGAAATCAAAGCGGACATAAAAGAAATGCCCGATTTGATTGTTAAAAAAGTGAATGAAAGTGTTGATATGAAAATCAAGCTTGCGATTGCAGAAACAGAAAAAAAGTATATGGGAAAGTTTATTGCACTGCTTATCGGCTTAATCGGTGAAGGTGTGGGGCTTATAATCTCTTTCATAAAATAGGGGGCTTAAATGTTGCTTGAAGATTTCGTAAAAAAATACAACAAAAAGAAAGTTGATTTTGACGGAGTTTATGGAGCGCAGTGCGTGGACTTGTTCAGACAATATGCAAAAGAATGTTTGAACATTCCAGAGCATACGGGGTCTTGTTCTACAACGGGCGGTGCAAAAGATTTATTTCTTGACTATGACAAAATGCCGATTGAAAAAAAATACTTTTACAGGGAAACAAAAAAAGGAATGGTTGCGGGTGATGTTCTTATCTGGGATTCTACACCTACAAACAAATACGGTCACGTTGCAATCTATCTTGGCAAGCTCAATAATTCATTGATTGTTTTTGAGCAGAACGGGATAACACAAGCGGGTGCGGAAATCACTTTAAGAAGCAAGGAAAATCTATTGGGATTTTTAAGAAAAAAATAGGGGGCTTCTTATGGAATTGTTAATATTTTTCTTTATATTACTTTTTTTTCTGCCGTTAAAAACGGCTTTATTAATAGTTGGCGGTATTGTATTGCTAGCGTTAGTGCTTGCAATGATTGACGCATACATAGCAAATAGGGGGTGAAATATGGTAGAAGAAAAGACAGAAGGAAAAGAACTTAAAGCAAAAAAAGTTTCATTGATTGTCAAAATCATAGCGATTGTTTTTTTGGTGGTTTGTTCAATTCTGAAATGGTTGAATATTTTCACGAATGCAACGATTTACGAGATTTGTATGGTAGCGGGAACAATGTCTGCAATCTTTGGCGATATTTCAATTAATACTGCTCTTGATAAATTCAAGAAGGGGGGAGAATGAATACCTTAACAATAATTCTGATAATGGTTGCAATCATTGTAATAATGGGCGCGGTGATTTATCAATTAATTAAAATGATTCAGAAAAACAAAAAGGAAATCCAGAGCTTAAACAATGAATTGAACTCCGCAAGAGAAAACGTAAAGCAGTTATCAGAGTATATAAAAAACTCCGATAAAATCAGGAAGGAAGAAAAAGAAATTGCAGAAAAAATCAAGGAAGCGAAAACCGATGAAGAAGTACACAATATTATTAATGATATTATTGCCCTTAATAATAACAGGGTGCAAAACGACTAAGGTTGAAAATGAAATAGAGTTACCACCAAAGCCGGAAAGGGTGGAACAAAAAGAGCCGGAAAGTTTAAGCGATCTTGCAGACCTTCTGAATTACTATGAACACCTTGTAGAACAGTGGGAAAATTGGGCAGACCGCGCCGAAAAGTTGATAAAACAAAAAAAATGATTTATTATGTTTACAACACTTCTTTTTAGCCCCCTTGCTATTAGAAGTTGTAAAAACGAAAGTTCCCGCAGGTTCAGAGTGCAATGCTCCCTGCGGGTTTTTTATTGCCTTAAAACAAAAACTAAAATTTGCCCGCTATTGCCCCTAGGATTGCGTATAACGCATCCGTTTGCGTTCAATCGAGTGTAGATACGTTTAATTCAATTTCAAACGTTTTCGTAAGGGTGTTAAGAAAAATTGATAATTTTATTTACATAAACAAAAAAGTGTTATATAATACTTAAATGTTGGAAGTGATGAGCCAACGAAAATACAATGGCAGACTTTAAGAAGGATTTTTTCTGTATCTTAATTATATCCGTTTTACTGCAATTGGGCGGATTCGGCTCATCACCGATTAGGATACAGGGAAAATCCTTTTTATTTCTGCAAAAGGAGATTATATGATATTTGATTTTGGAAGATGTATTTATGAGCCTACCGCTTGGCAGTTTCTTGCATATTATGAAGGTGGTCATAAAACAAGAAAACAGTATGAAAAAGAGATAGCAGAAATAAGGCGAGATAATCCAGATTATAAACCTTCGTTTAACACAATTAAACAAAACTTATGCAAAGAATACGCAAAACTTGAAATGAAAATAGTTAATGAAGCCGTATCAATTTATTTATTTGATGAAGATATTGAAAAATTAATAATTGCAATTAGAGCTTCTCACAAAAGGGGCGATAATTATGTATTTGCAAATATTGATGAATTTCAAGAAGAAAGAGAAGGTTTAGATTTTTAAGTATATCAGAATTAAGGAGTAAAAAAAATGATATTAAATATTTTAAGTGAAAAAAACTTTATAACTTATAATAAGGTTTTGGCAAAAGCAATCGGACTTGAAGAAGCCCTTGTATTAGGGCAGGTATGTTCTTTATCTTTAATTTTCCACGATAAAGAATTTTATTTTACATATTCAGAGATACAGGAAGAAACCTGCTTGACTGAATATGCGGTAAAAAAAGCAATCCAGAACTTAATAAAGTTAGAAATTCTATCTGTAACAAGAAAAGGTTGCCCTTGTAGAAGCTGGTATACAATTAATGAAAATGCGATTGTTGAAATCCTAGAAAGTCGAAATCGCATTTCTAGTCCCTTAGAAAACGGGGGGACTAGACCTAGTGAAATCGGGGGGACTAGTCCCTTAGAAATAGGGGGGACAGTTAAAGAAGATATAACAACTAAAGATATGACAACAGAAGATAAAAAAATTGCGGATAAACCGCAAAAGGAGAAATCAGAAGTTACAATCATTCTTGAAGCATATAAGCAAAATTATGAAACATTATATAAACAAGGAAAAGTTGAAAATGAAAAGCCTGTAATCTTTTATAATGTTGCAGGAAAGTTAATTAAAGACCTACTAAAAATTATTCCCAAAGATGATATATTAAAATGCTTGGATAGGGCTATACTAGATAATTGGATTGTGTCACAAGGCTATTCACTTAACACAATTTTATCATCGGGGCAAGTAAATAAATTATTAAATGGCAAACAACTAACAACTAGCGGATATATAAACAACAGAAGGCCGGCAAGCGATAGCGTTGGTTGCGATGTAGATTTTTAAGGGGGCAAAAAAAATGAGAACTGAAGAAGAAGTAAAAAAGGAACTTGCGGAACTTTCCGACAAATTCGACCTTCTCAAAGGCGATACAAACGAAATGTGGAGATTTTGGGAAGAAGACAAAAAATTGCGCGATGAACTTGAAGCGATCCAGAACGCAAAGGCGGAAGAAGAAAACAACACACCCGAAGCAATCGAAGAAAGAAAAAAGGAATGGAAAGCAAAGCAGATTAAAAACATTATGCAGAGCGGAATCGGGCGAAGGTATCTGAATGCAGATATTAATTCTTTTATCTGTAAGACCCAGGAACAGAAAGAAATATTGGAAACTGTAAAACAGTTTATTTCAAATCCGTTCGGAAAAAGTCTATGGCTTGTTGGAGTTCCGGGCACGGGCAAAACTTTAATCGGTGCAATTATCTGCCGATATTGCGGGGCAAAGTATTTCAAAAGCTATCAGATAAAAGATGAATTAGAATATGCAAGAAGTTTCAATGCGAAGAAAAATCCGACAGAAGTAATAAACGATTATGCGGATATTTCTATAATGATAATTGATGAAGTAGGAAGATATAGAAGCCCTGCGGAACAGGAATATTTATTTAGAATCTTGAATGAAAGATACGAAATGAAAAAGCCGACAGTTTTAATTTCAAATATGGAGAAAAAAGAATTCGGGGAATATCTGGGAAACCCTGTTGTAGACCGATTCAGAGAAGATTGCAAATGCCTTGAATTCAAAGGCGAAAGTTACAGGGGAAAAGACCGGAACGAATGGGACGGAAAAATAAACGATAAAATATTTGAGTGTTGACAATCCGCAATAGCGGTGTTAAGATAAAAAAAACGCAAGGGGGAAATAATGGCTGATTATTTTAATGCAGTTGAACGATTAGAAAAGTTTTATGGCGATATTCCAGAAATGGAGAAAGCCTGGATTGAAGACAATATCGAAAGTTTAACTGACGAACAGAAAGGAAAGTTTTTCAAGGCTTTAACGACTTCACACGAATTTAAAAATGGTTATCCAGAAATTAGCGTTATGGCAACTGTTTACAAAAATGTGATGAATAAAGCCCCGAAAACTTATGCGTGGAGTATCTGCAAGGAATGCGGGTGCGAGTATGATTACAGGTTGCCTTGTTGTCCGGCTTGTTATGAAAAAGGGCTTTTCTGCAATGTGTATGCGGTGAAAAGTTCAGCTTCAAAGCCTGCAATAGTTCAGTATAACAAAACTTATCTGAATGGCGGGAATGGGGAAACAACTTGCTTTAATTGTGAGCATAAAGAAGGCAGTTATTGCAAGAACTTCGGAAATCCTAATTGGAACTGCAAAAGGGAAGAATTCGAGAGTTGCGAATGTAAAATGTGTTGCAGTCTGGCAAAAAGAGAAAATCAGAAATTGGCGGGAAAGGAAATAAAAACAAGTTATGCGATCCCGCTTAAAAGGGGGTGAAAAATGACTAAAGAAGAACTTATTGCATTATCAGATTTGAACAGAGAAGATAATATAAAATATATTTCTTCCGAAGCACAGGGAATAGCAATAACATTAGATAGTGATAGATATGCTCCAACTTTCTGCAAATTAGAAAGAGCATATATTTGTGGTAGACGAAAGAGCGAAGAACAGATTGCAGAACTTGAAGCACAGATTGAGAAAATGAAACGTCATAGTAATTGTAAGCATAGAAATGAATACAACGAATTTGACCCTTATAGTAAAGTTTGTCAAAGTTGTTGCAATTTAGAAAAATGGGAGTTTGAGGAGATAAAAGAAAAATGAAAGTAAAGATACCGTTGTCAATGAGAATTAGGAACCTTTTCTCACCTTGCAGAAAGTGCAAGAAGGGAATCGGGTACCATTGTATGTACTGCAAGAAAAGCGAGGTGGAAAATGACAGAACGACAAATTGAAGATATTAAGTTTTATCTTTTATGTGGTGCAACAGTAGCAATTGCGGTATTTACTGTTGTTATGGTGATAATATTTTTTAAGATTTTATAGCGAGGTGGAGAAATGACAGTAGTTGTTAGAATAAGAGGAACAGATAAAACAATTGAAGTTGAAGATGTTATCAATTTCAAAATGGATACTGCACATTTTTCGCTGAAATTAAAGGGTGATAAGCACCAAATGTTTTGGAGAAGAAATGTTGAACTTGTAAGGATATATGATAGCGAGGTGGAGAAATGAACAAAAAGCAAAGGGCGGAAATATCCGCTTTCTACGTTCTCTACAAAAAGGAAAAGGGGGAAAAGATGTTTTATAAATTCAAGTGCGAAAAATGCGGGAAGGCCCAGGAAGTAGAAATTGCCATAAAAGATTATGATAAAGAAAAAGACAAACAAGAATGTTCCTGCGGTGGAAAATTAAAAAGGGTTATTGAATGGGAAGGAATTGCTCAGGGAAGCGGGGCGGGTTGGGCGGGTGCAAGGGGCGGAAATATAATATAAAAGTGTTGACATAATAATATTATCGTGTTAAGATTAAGTATAAATTAAGCAAGGGGGTACAAAATGATTGTACATAATGAATTAGGATTGCCACAGGCATT
>Ga0247609_10002403_pt1 | contig 19940 bp, 16 predicted proteins | sample 172DNAGHGlowgp2_FD_193487 | JGI IMG/M metagenome (GOLD analysis project Ga0247609, IMG submission 193487) | Sheep rumen microbial communities from Palmerston North, Manawatu-Wanganui, New Zealand - 1728 DNA GHGlow gp2 | ecosystem: Host-associated > Mammals > Digestive system > Stomach > Rumen ...
GAATTTATTATATTCATAAGGTGTAACAAGAGTATTATCTTTTTTAAAAACTAACGGAACACATGCATTTTTTCTATCATTGCATATATTTCAATTTTGTAATTCTTCATTAAATTCATCATCATTAAAAATCCTTCATTCATTTTCGAAATCATCTAATGTTATAACTCAATTAGGCCACTGTAATAATCAATATTCACTATATTTTTCACTTTTGAAAATATCTTTAAATTTAGCTTCTATAAAAATATATCATCATAAAAATATTCATTTCCAATATCATTGTTTGAATAGTAAACATGTCATTTTATTTTTTTCTGTTCAACAATATCTATAACATTCATGATTTTCATTCCAACATTGTTCTCTAATTGTTACATCTACTGAAAAATGAGTAAATAAAATTCAAACTCAAAGATATAAAATAACCAATATTCAAATAATCCAAAATCAGATTTTTTTCATAACTATCTCTATTAAATATCAAATACTGAAAAATTATTTTTTATCAATTTTCAAGCTACACATCTAACAATGCGTGCTGGACTTGGCATATCTATGCCCAATGTTTCCATTTCTGAAATTTCTTCACAATGACATCAATCACTATCAAAGATTACTCATTCTTCACCTTCATGAGCTCATTCACAAATAAAGTCTTCGTACTTTGTTGGTACATATGTATAAAAAAGCGAGTCATCTGCATTTCACAAAATTAAATAGAAATTATATTTATTATTTTCTGCATCAACTGCATCATAGTCAAAAAGCGGATCTCTATCTTTAATTTCTTCATCTTTAGCTAAGATTATGATTCATGCAAAATCTCACCATCATTCAAACCATCAATAATCATTCAAAGGCTGTGACCAAAAGGTAAATCCTTTTCAAGTTTCATTTCAATCTAAATCAAAATACTCACTATATGTTATCTTACAATCATTCCATTTACTTAAATCAATCTGAAATCAGAATTCATTATTAACATATTTACTACATCATTCATGTACAATTTTAGATTTAATGCTATATGTTTCAGCATTTTCTTCATATTCAAATGGATCGTGTCCATGAATAAGATATGTCCTTTCATCAACTGAGAGTTTATCCCAATCTAAATGTTCATTTAAATATTGTCTTTCCTGTGGTGTTAAATCCTGTAAATTTATGGTTCTGACATCAATTTTAGAAAAATCTATATCTTTGAATTTCTCTGGAATTTCTGGTTGTTTAGGTTCTAATATTTTTTTCTCTTCCTTTTGTGGAGCTGGAGAAAAACCTCATGTTAAAATAGAACTATTTTCATTAATTTTTTGCTGTTTATTATTTCCACATCATACGAAAATAAAACAACACATTAATAAACTTATCAAAAGTCAGATTTTTTTCATTCTTTTAAATTCTTATCATGTAAACTAACTATTTACAACTCTCATTTTGTTATGCTCTATTTTTGAAAATGGTATTTCACATGTTTCTAAAGTAAATTCACTACCAATTCTATAATTTTCATATCAGAATTCTGTTTTATATGGGATCTTTTTTCATGTACTACGATAATCAACCAATCTTTTTACTATAATCTTATCATTTTCCACTCATCAAAAATACCACATAGACCTTCGAGTTAAATTATTATTTTGTGTATAAAAATATGAGTAATCATCTCAATGTCATGGATCTAATAGATAATCATTAATAACATAATAATGTCCTCCATAAAAAGGAACTTTTCATCCAACAAAGTAATTTCATTTATCATCGCTCCATCCTCAATATGAATACATAAGTTCACAATCTTTATCTCACTGTGAACACTTACTTTCTTCAATATAATAAGGTATTTGTATAATAAATCAGCTTTTGAATGCCTTATTTAGTGCATATTCGGCTCAAGGATGTTTATTTATTAAATCTTCAAAATTTAATCTATCATTTCATGTCATTATTTTTCCATACATAAAATTTCAATCTGTAATATCTATACAAACTTTTTCTATATTATTATCAATTCAATTTCAGTAATAATCTGCATTATAATAGTCATCAACAAACTCTAATAATAGAATTTCATCAGCTTTTTTATCATATGTATATCAATATGGAAATACTCATCCATATCCATCAGCATAATCTCATGTTTTTTTCTTTTTAGTACAATTTTCTACAACATCAGTAATTAATCTAGGATTACCATATACTTCTGGGCGCTCACAAAGAGGATATTTTATCATATTGAATATGTATTGTTCATCTTTATCAAGAGATGCAACATCAACTCATTCAAATTGATTTAGTAGTTTTTCTCTAAGTGATAGATTATTATTCATGGTTTGGTTAGAATCTTCTACCACTGAAAGTTGATTATCATTTTCAGAAGGTTCATTTTGTGTAAGATAATTAGTACTACACCCTACAAGTAATAAACTACCAACTAGTAAAGTAGTCAAAAGTCAGATTTTTTTCATTTATCATTTATATGAGATAAATATCAAATCTAAATCAAATTATATTAAAAAAATTTTTTAGTTTTATGCTATTGTAACAGCTGTTCATGATGCTGTAACCATTAACATACTACCTTTATTTCCCAATACTTCATAATCGATATCAATACCAACAACTGCATTAGCACCTTTTTCCATTGCACGTTTAGTTAATTCTTCTAGAGCTGTTTCACGAGCTTTTATTAATTCTTCTTCATAAGAACCAGAACGACCTCATATCATATCACGTATACTTGCAAAAAAATCTTTAAATAAATTAACACCACTAATAACTTCACCAAATACTATACCATGGTATTTTGTAATTTTTTTTCATTCTACCATAGCTGTTGTTGTTAAAATCATGATTATATAATTTTTAAAATATAAAATTTATTTACTTACATAAATAGTCTGAGAAGGAAATGCAAATTCTATTCATTCTTTTTCAAATTTTTCTATTAATTCAAGATAAATCTTTTCATTTATTTTTAAACTTGCTTCATAGTCTGGATTCAAAATATTATAACTCATCAAAAAGTTTATACTAAAGTCTCACATTTTCTCTAAATAACATCGTTCATATTCTACATCTTTTTGCTTTGAAACTATATCTTTGATAATTTCTGGAATAATTTTCAGCTTTTTTATTCATGTATCATAAGTCACTCAAATAGAAATTCTCTGTCTTCTACTTTTCATACTTCTATAATTTATCACTTCAGTAGCGAGAATATTACTATTTGGAATAATCACATACTGTCACTGAACTGTCTGAATCGTAGTAGATTTGAGGGATATCTGTTTTACAGTTCAGATTTTTTCACTACTTCATTCTCATATTTTAATATAATCTCATACTATAAATGGTTTGCTAAGAATTATAGAAAAAGATGAAAATAAATCTGTCAGAATATTCTGTAATGCGAATGCAACTGCGATTCAAGCTATTCCAAATCATGCCAAAACTGGAGTTAAATCTACTCAAATATTAGTCAAAAATACAAAAATTCATAAAGCCCAAACTATCACTGTTACGATAGTTTCTACAGACTTTTTAGCAGTTTTATCTTTACGAAAAAACTTTTCTAATGAAAAATCTATACATTTTATGATAATTTTTATCGCAAATATCGTAACTATTCATAGGAACACAGCTTTTAAAATATATTTTACTTTGTCAGAAAAAGATAAAAAGCTGATTGCTACATAGATTTCCATTGCCACAAAAAGCCATTTTGGAAATTTATTCATAATTTTACTCAAATATTGTATCCATTTTTTTTCAGATTCTTTTTCAGCATCTAATTTTTTGAGAAATAAATCCACTACAAAGTATAAAATTACAAATATCAATATTGATAAAACTATCATTCATATAGTGTTTCAGTAAACAACTGTATTCATAATATTAGATATAAAATCTGGCATTTTTTATTTTAATACGAAATAAATTATTCAGTCTTTTCTTCTTTTTGAACAAAAAATTTCTTTGGGTTTTTGGATTTATGAACTTCTGGACTATCTATTTTTTCAATAATAGCATCCAAAACTTTATCAACATTTTGACCAGTTTTTCATGAAACGCATATAATTTCATCAGCTGGAATTCAGATTACATGTTCAATTTCTGCTGCTACTCTAGCAGGATTTGCAGCTGGAAGATCAATTTTATTCAAAACTGGAATAATCTCTAATCACTGATCTATTGCCTGATAAAGTGTGGATAAAGTCTGAGCTTGAATTCACTGACTTGCATCAACTAATAAAATTGCTCATTCTACTGCAGCGAGTGAACGAGAAACTTCATACTGAAAATCTACATGACCCGGAGTATCTATCAGATTTAATTCATATCATTTCCACTGCATTCTAGCAGGAGTAAGTTTGATAGTAATTCATCTTTCCTGCTCAATGTCCATTCTGTCTAAAACTTGACTATGTTCCAGTTTTCTTACAGTTCATGTAATTTCAAGCATTCTATCTGCAAGTGTAGATTTTCCGTGATCAATATGAGCTATTATACAAAAATTACGAATATGTTCTGTAGACATACTTACAATATTCAAATTCTAAATAATTAATTATATTTCTACACCTATAGCTTTAATAACTAAGAAAATAACCAAAGCTACAATTATAAAATCAATTGCTCTTGCAAGTAATTTTCAATAAAGGACTCATCTCCATGAAAGATCTTCTAATTTTTCAATTTTCAATTTCTTAAGAATTGGAGAAAAAATAAGAGGAGTAACAAAATCTTCAATTAAAGACTTAGTTAATTCTCAAACTTTAGTTGCAATTAAAAGTCAAATAGCAACTCCAATTACATTATTCTGTGCCACAAAATCCATAAATTCTTGTCGCATTAGTATATAATTAAAAATATAAAAACAATTTCTATATAGACAAAATTTGTACTTTTTCAATTGTAAATTTATTTCTTTACTTTTATATATATTTTATTAATATACAAACTCATACGGTTAAATTAATAAAAAATTAATTTGTCGTTTTGAATCTACCGTGAGGTATATTCAAAAATATTGTCGTGAGACAATAATTATTTCCATAGCCAAGACTAACATTAAATAATGTTAGTCTTTATTTTTTACTTTTTTTTAACATTTTAACATCTATAAAAAATAAAAAATTTTTCTTTTTTATAAAAATTTTAACATTTTTACATTATTTAATATTACTTATTATTTCATATTTTTTAATTTATAACTACAATTTATTCAAATTATCATTTATTTAACATTTTTACATTATTATTAACATTAATTTTTTTATAAAAAATATCTTATATAATAAAATAAAAAAAATTGATAAATAAAATGTTGAAATATAAAAATTAAACATTATAAGAAAGATAATATATATTTTATATATTCATAAACCTTTTCTATGAAAGATACCATAAAAAGAAGTATAGTTATAACTATTTTTTGATTATTTTTATTATATTTAATTTGGTTGATTTACCAATGAAGTATGATAGTACAAAATCAATACGCAGGTCGAAATATTCCGATGTATATAATTCTAATAGTTTTATGTTTATATATGATATGATTATATTGAATATATCCTATTCATATTAGATTTTCTAGATCTACAGCATTGGTAATTTGATTATTTTTTATTGTAATTTCTCAAGTTATATTAGCTAATGATGGATATTCTCATATATATATTTGAGATATGTTCTCAGTTTTAGGTGTTTTAATATTAATATTATTTCCTACTAATATTTTGACTACAGATAAAGTTAAGAAACAAAAAGCTAAGAAAAATGAGGTTATTATTGAAGTTTAATATAAAAAATCTGATTTTTATTTGATTATTTAGTAAAAAATGGCAGAAACTGAAAATATTATAGAAATTACATCAAAAAATCAGTTTGATGAAGCTGTAAAATCTGAAAAATTAACAATAGTAGATTTTTGGGCTGTATGGTGTGGACCATGTAGAGTTTTAAAACCATTATTACACAAAATAGCTGGTGAACATCCAGAAATTCAATTATTAACTGTAGATGTAGATGCTAATGGAGAATTAGCTGCTGAATATAATATCAATTCAATTCCAGCTGTATTTATGTTTAAAAATGGTCAGAATATTGATAGTTTTGTGGGAGTAATGCCTGAAAATGAAATTTTAGAAAAAATCCAAAAAATAAATAATACACCTGAAGATGAAATAGTAGAATAAGTTAATTAATACATTCTAAGATAAAAAATGTAACTTAAAGTTACATTTTTTTTAATGTTTTTTATGTCTAGCAGAAGTATACATATCGAAACATTTATACAGCCATTTATTCAAAACTAAGTCATAACTACCCCATTGTTCAATTTTTTCTCATCAAAGTGATTCTTTGAAAGCACTTACTCATGCAAGTGGATGATCTGGAAATCATGTAGGAGCTCATCACATCATATCACATCTAGCATATCCATTATCCCTAGCTCGACAAAAAGCATTATATTTCAAGAATTGCTGTCATCCGTATGCATTTTTTCATCTTTCAGAAAATCCATACAAATATATCATAGTTTTTCAGTCAAAAGCGCATACACTTCATGCAATAATTTCTCATTCATATTTAGTTACAAAAAGATCTCAGTTATTATTTTCCTTGAAATATCTCATCAAAGCTTCAAATTGTCTCCTAGTAATTGGAGTAAAACCTTTTAACTGAGAAACTTCACACCATTTTTTATAAAAAACTGAATGTTCTTCGGGTGTAGCTACTTCAAATTGCACACCATGTGAAATTCATTTTCTTACTTTTTGTCTAGCTCAATCGTTAAATCATGCCAAGATTTCTTCATCAGATTTATCTAGTTCATATACGATATTACTTTCTGGCATATTTTCACGAAAAGCCACTTTTAGTCAAAATTCATTACATACTTTTTGGCGTAGATCTAATCTCATATTTTTTACTTCTTCTTCAAATCATTCAGGCTTTTTAATATTATTAAAAAATCTTATCATAGTATTATTTATTCACAGCTGGAAACAGATATTTCACATTTTATTACTATATTTTTTCTTCAAATAATCTAATTCTTTATGAATCAATTCTAAATCATCTGGTAAAAAAACTCACATCACTTGAAACCATTGGATACTTAACGGTCAGATTTTTTTCTTTTTTATTAATCAAAAATAATCTTGTCCAAAAAGATGTACTTTGAAAGTAGGTTTTCTATATATTTTTGACTGAATATCTTGTCGGACTTGAGATTGATAAAGATTATAATCTGATATTGGTTCAAGTGGATAAGAATAGAATGATGATAAAGATGTCACTATTCTACAGAATATATGTAAAATTATTTAAGCTGAATTATAATATTGAATCAGTCTAAAGTTTCAAGTAAAGTATTATTTCTTGATAAAATTTTCGATATTTTTACAATTAAATATTAGTTTAAACTTACTAGAAAAATAATTCATAATGATGTTCAAAAATCGATGGAGAAATTATAGAAGTATTTGAATATTTTTTGTAGTTTTTGTGGTATTTTTAGTATGTTTTATAATTCGAAATATTTTATGAAATATCAAAAAACAAAAAATTACAGAAGAATGGATAGATATTTTAGATTTTCCTACAACTTTGGAAATAGATAAAGAATGAAAATTATTATCATATCCTGAAGTTACAATTCTTTCAGAAGCAGATTGAGAATTAGTTTCATTAAATGTAATTGAATGAGATATAGTCCAAGAATGGGATATTTTGATGCAAATATGAAATGAAAATTGAGAAATTCCGGATATAAACATAGATACTAGACTCTGAAGACAGTTTGCTGAATATTATCAAAAAAAAGATGAATATGATCAGTTTGAATTAGAATTTTGAGAAGAAATATCAAATTTAGAAAATGAATTAAGAGATAATGGTGCAGCACTAAGTATAGCAATAGACACACAAGATGAAAAAAATATAGAAAAATTTAAAGAAAAAACAGAAAATATAAACAAAAAATTAAGTTTATTAAAAAATCAAAGAGAATATTTAAAATCTGAAGTTACCAGACTAGATGGTGAAATATTATTAGAAAACCAAGAAAATATAAATTATTTATATGAAGTCGATAAATATTCTCCAAGAGCTCCAATTAAGTGAATAGTATCTGAAATATATGTGCAAGAATGAGATGAAATCAAAAATTGAGATAAACTTTGTACAATTATAGACAATACATATAGTCCAGAAATAGCAGTTTGACTAGATTTTAATGAATATGTACTTACTCAAGATTTAACATGAGTTCTAATTATAACCGAGAATGAAAATCGATGAAATTCTTACTATGAATGAGAAATTTATACCCGCAGTCCAAAAATTAATGAAAATTGAGAATATGTTTTAACAGTTAGAATATTGGAAGAAGTATCAGATTTGATTTTGAGTGATAAAAATACAAAAATAACAGTAGTTTTTACCAAAGATTTTCCAACGATTCGAATTCCAGAAAATTGTTTCTCAGAAATATCAAACAATACTTGAAATTTAACTTTACGTGATGGTGAAGTAATAATATGAAAAGAAATCTGAATAAAAAATAAATGGGATAATTGGATAAATGTCGATAATTTAGCATTATTTTGACTTGAAAATGAAGAAGAAAAAGATGGAATGAATTTATGTATTGAAGATTGGAATAAAATCATAGATAATTGGGATTATGATCCTATATTATATGAGGATGTATCTTTAATTGAATGGCGTAATCAATTTGATAATGTAGAGGATTTATGTAATGAATTCATAAAAGTAAATCCAATGTATTGGAGTGGTCATAGAAATACATCTATAGTATCATTATTACGATGAAGTGGTGAAAAATTTGAAGTATTATGTAGATTAGAATAATTTATTATTAATTCGAAAAAATGGAAAGAAAAGATTATTTAGTTCTAGTGAATAAAGAAAATAAACTTCCAGATAATTGGGAAGAAATAGCTGAATTTGTAGAGGTGAAAAATAGTTTTGGTAAAATCTTAAAAATTGAGAAAGAAACATTAGAAAAGTTTAATAAACTAAGAAAAGATTTATTATCACAGTGAGTGGATATAGAACTTGATAGTGTATATCGTTCATTATCTACACAAAATCAGCTTTTTGAAGAATTTAAAGAAAAATATTGAGAAGAATACGCTAGTAAATATGCTGCACCTGCAGGTTATTCTGAACATCATACATGATTAGCAATTGATATTTGCATCAAAAAAGAAAATTGAGAAATAATATCTGAAAATCATGAAATGATAGTAGAATTGGAAATTTTTGCAAAAATTCATAAAAAATTAGCAGATCATGGATTTATTCTTAGATATCTTGATGGAAAGGATGATATTACATGATATAGCTATGAACCTCGACATTTAAGATATATATGAGATGTAAATATAGCCAAAGAAATTATGGAAAAATGACGAACATTGGAAGAATATTTGAATAATAGATGAAAATAATTATTTAATAAATGTTTTATTTTTATTATATAATAAATTATGAAAAAATTATTATTAGTAAGTATGATCTTATTATCAGGAATTTTACTTACTGCATGTGGAAAAAAAGATGAAGAATCTACAGAAAATGTAGAGCCTACCGAAGTTGTTGAAATTAGTGATTGTGAAAAAGCTATTCAAAAATATTTAGATTGAGCTGATAAAGTTTGATTTTGAGAAGAAATAAAGGAGTGAGATAATATAACAGTAGATTATATATGACGCTTAGAAGATGGAACAGTTTTTGATACAAGTATAGAATCAATAGCAAAAGCATGCTGAAAATATATTACATGATGAGATTATTCTCAATGATTATCTTTTGAAGTATGAACACCATGATTAATTAAATGATTTAATGAATGAGTAATTTGAATGAAAGTATGACAAACAAAAACAGTTCAATTTTGACCAAAAGAATGATATTGAGAATATGATAAAGAAGCTATAGTAACAGCTCCAATAGCTCAATTTTGAGATATAAGTAATTTTAAAGAATGAGATATGATAGATTTATGAATGTGAATACCTGCAAAAATTATAAAAATTACAGATAAAGAAATATCTTTTGATTTTAATCATGAACTAGCATGAAAGAGCCTAATTTTTGATATTACAATAAAGGAAAATTTTGGTTCAGATAGTGCTGAAAATATCCAAAATACAGGGGAAATAACTTCAGAAAATGAATAAAAAATAAAATTTATTTTATAGATTTAGTTAATATGGAAATTCAAAAATCAGTAGAGGAATACTTAGAAAAATCTGATAAAGTTTGATTTTGAGAAGAAATAAAGGAGTGAGATAATATAACAGTAGATTATATATGACGCTTAGAAGATGGAACAGTTTTTGATACAAGTGTAGAATCAGTAGCAAAAGCATGCTGAAAATATAATGAATCTAGAAATTATGAAGAATGATTAACTTTTCAAATATGAGCATGACAAATGATAAAATGATTTGATGAATGAGTAATTTGAATGAAAGTATGACAGACTAAGACAGTTCAATTTTGACCAGAAAAATGATATGGACAGCGTAGAGAAGATTATGTAATGACTTATTCTAGTGAAGAAGTATGAGATTTAAGTAAATTTACGCAAGGTCAAAAAATTTACCTATGAATATGAGCTGCAGCTTTGATTACTGAAGTTACGGACAAATCAATAACTTTAGATTTGAATCATGAATTAGCATGAAAGAATTTAATATTTGATATAACTATAAAATCAATTAATTAGATTTTTATATTATATATTTTAAACTATGGAGCTTAAGGTTTATGATTGAGAAAAATTTGATAGAAGTAAAACACGGTTTTTAATTTTTGCTTTTGTAATATTATTGGTAGTTATACTTTCCATATTATCAAATAATATTATTTGATGAATCTTTGTTTTTATTGTAGCATGAGGTTATATTTTTTATATAACTAAAACAAATGATATTATAAAAATGATAACATGAAAACAAGCTCTACAAGTATGAAAATCAACTTTTCCATATGAAAGCTTAGCCTGATTTGTATTAGAATATCATACAGAGAAGAAAAAAATTCACAACATAGTATTAATAGATAATAATAAACATTATGAAATTTATACAATCAAAGATACAACAAAAAATCTTGAAAATTTTGTGAATGAATTAAATGGATATATTCCAATGCTTGATAATTATGAACAAAGTACAATGGATAAATTTATTAGAAAATTAAAATTATAATTTAAAGTTTAAAATCTAATTTTTTTGAAATATTTACGTGAAAAATAATAAATGTCGTGACATAAATTAGTAATAAAAGACGCAGCTTGGCAGTTATTTGGGAGAATTATTTCAGCTCTTTTTGGTTTTGTTATTACAAAAATTATATCTTCATATTTATGACCACTTAGATATGGAGATTATGGTACAATATTCAGATTTTTTGCTTGGTGGACAGCCTTAGTAGATTTTTGAATTTATGTAATAGCTGTTAAACGTCTTTGAGCAATTAAAGAAGAAAAATGAGATGATTCTCTAGAATTAAAAGAAAATTATCATAAATTCGTCTGAACTAGAATGTTTATGATAATTGTTATTTATACACTTGCAATTGTTACAGCATATTTAATACCAGCATATACAAGTAATCCATTCATTATTCGATGATTACCTCTTGCAATGTTATATTCTGCAAGTAATATGTTTGTATGAATTCAGCAGCTTCCACTACAGTTATTCTGGAAAATGAATAGATTAAGTCGATCATTAATTGTTGCTAGACTTTCACAATTAGCCATATTATTACCAACAGTTTATTTAATTTTTAGAAATGTTTCTTTTGAAAATGAAGTAGTCAATACTACTACAATTTTAGCATTCTGTTGTGTAATATTTTCAGTGGTAGCAAGTTCGATTTGACAGAATGTAGATGTACATCTGAGAAGTAAAAATTTGTTACCTTTTAAAATTGATATAGACTTAAAATTTATAAAAAAGATTTTTAAAGAAAATCGAAAATATTGATTTTCATATTTTTTCAGTTCTTTCCATACATTAATCGTTCTGATGTTTTTAGGACGGTTTTTTCCAACATCATCATGATATGAATATGTATGATATTGGGCTTTAGCATTATCATTACTGGAAATTCTCTTGATTATTCCATCATCACTTGGAAATAGTTTACTCCACAAAATTCCAACATATTCCAATCTAGACAAAAGAAAATCTATGTGAAATCTGCTTACATTGGTTGGTTGGATTGGATGAATGATAGCAATAGATTTTCGAGTTTTTAATAGAGATATTATATTATTTGTATCTAGTAAAGATTTTATATGAAGTCGAGAATCTTTATCTACACGATGATCAAATCAGATTTTACCATTCCTTGGAATAGTTTTATTTTTCAGTTTTATTAAACAAATATTCAATTACCTATTCGTATCACTAGAAAAGCAAAACGTACTTTTCAAAATCAATCTAACCTGAGTAATAGTCTGAGTTTTGGTTGCGTTATTTGTAATTCCAAAGTGGAATTTACTCGGATGAATAATAGTTCAAGTTCTCATCGAAACTATATTTATGGTTGGTGCAATGATAGTAGCATGAAAATTAAAAGTTTTTCCAAAATTCCAGAAAAAATTCTGACTTCAAATACTTGGAATATTAGCAATTATGTTGGTGGGTGGATTCTTTATTAATGAATGGTTGAATAATCATGAAATTAGTCGACGATTGTTCTTGATAATCGCATGAATTTATAATTTGATTATAGTTTGAATTTCTCTTAAACCTATAAAATCCATAGCAAAAGGACTGACAATAGATTAGTTAAATTTAAAAATTTTACAGATTTTTTATCTGTATATTTTTCGTTAAATAAAAAAATACACAAATTTACATAAGAATAAAAAAAGTATATAAAATTTTGACATATTTACATATTTTGAATATAATTTATGAGATGGAATAAATTTTATACTCTATTTACTAAAAAATGCCAGATGTAGAAACAGGATCTATAGAAACATGACAGGGAAAAACATGAAACGAACTAAACCAATTAAAAAAAGAGATGATTGAACGTGTCATAGATAAAATGAAAGAAAAAAATCAAAATGATGCTTTTTTGTATATATGAAAGGATATAGTAGTTGATTATTTATTAGATGAATGAGAATCAAACGATAAAGTAAACGATTTTTTTATTTGAGTGGGTATAAATCTTTTTAGTAATTCAGCAGGTAAATTAAAAGAACTCAGAGAACAAATAAGAAAAAGTAATACAAAAGAAGAATTAGAAACTCTTGAAAAATCAATTATTGAAAATTTAGATAATCAATGAAGTATCCAAACTAGTACATCATCTACATCTTCATGATGAATAGTTGCGTGAACAGCTACTGCATCCTCAGTCGCATATGCAAGTTCATCTCAAACAGAATCATCAGATACAGTATCAGACACAGAAAGTACAGTAGATTCTGCAAAAGTTTGAGAAGCTAAAGAAGTGCCACTCAAAAATCGTATGCAACGATTATTTCCAGAATGAGCTCCAAAAGTAGAAAAAGATATGAAAAAATATATTAAAAAAATAAGAGTACCTATTCGTACACCAGAATGAAAAACTAAAAAACTTACCCTACATATACACAAAAAACTCGCCAACGAATACAAAGCAATTTTTCAAGAAATGTATGATAAATGAATTCCTGTAAATCCTGAAAAGACATGATGATATAATTGGAGAAAAATGCGTAGATGAAAAAAATTATCACATCATAGTTATGGATCAGCTGTTGATGTTAACTGGGATGTAAACGGATGAGTTTACGGTACAACAGACAGAAATAGTCCATATTATAATAGTCAAGATACAGTAGCTATTCGAAAAAAACACGGTTTTTATCGATGATGAGATTGGAGTTCAAGATCGGATGATCCTATGCATTTTACATACATGAATGGATAATAATTTAAAAAATAACTACATTTTTGGGAAATTTTTTTGATAAAATATTTACAAAAAAAGATTTGACAAATTTAAAAAATATAAAGAAATAATATAAATCTGATAATAAAAAGTTATCAGATTTTTTGTTATTTATAAAAATAGAGAAAAAATAGTTTATAATTAGTATTATTCATTATTTTAAAACCTCCCTATATATATTATGTACTTTTATGAATTTTTTATAAAAAATGTCAACCTAAAGTTGACGAAAATTTAACCAATTTTTTGTAAAAAAATGCACTTCGGAATATAATTATAGAGCAATCGAAAATTTAGAAAATAAGCAGAAAATGAAGAAGCGATTGAAGATTACAGCAATTATAATGATGATGAACCATGTTCTGACTCCTTTTTCTTATGCCTTAGATGGAGAAGAAATTTTCGATGTAGAAGAAAACGTAGTTATTGAAAATGAAGATATTGAAGATGAAGAACTAGAAGATATTGAGGAAGATGTAGAACAAGAAACAGAAAATATAATTTCTGAAACTCTTGAATCAGATAATGAACAAGAAGAAAGTGAATCATCAGATACAGACGATACAAAAATAGAAGAAGATAATTTTTCTCAGATAGAAGATAACTCTTCTCAGGCAGATGTAGATATTTCTCAATCAGATGAAGATGAAACATGAAATGAAGAATGAGACGGTGAAGAAAATCTTACATGAGATGAAGCTGAAGAAAACAATAATTCTCAACCATCTACAATTGTGATACTCATAGCTCAGAAGTTATGAATAGAATGGGAAGAAGATGCAAAATATTACGCAGAATTAGCATGAATAGAAAGATGAGAATATGAATGAACTAAAGAACAGAATGAAGAAATCAGACTTTTTCTTGTAGAACACGAGCAAGAAATTCTAAATGGGGAATTTGAAGAAATAATAGAGCAGAAAAAAGCTGAAGATGAAGAAACTCCAGACTATTCAGAGTATACAAAAGAAACTAGAGTAGCTGTTCTAGCAGAGAAATTAGGAATAAATTGGGAAGAAAATGCAAAATATTACGCAGAATTAGCATGAATAGAAAGATGAGAATATGAATGAACTAGAGAACAAAATGAACAAATCAGACTTTTCTTTTTGGATAATTTGAAAGAAATTTTGAATGGTGAATATGAAGAAACAATATCAGAAATGAAAACAGAAAATCAAGAATGATTAACATGAGATGAAGCAGAATTTGAAATAGAAGTAGAAACATGAAGCTCATTAACATGAGAAATTATTACAGAAAATATATTAACAGGAGAAGTTATTACATGAGATATCGAGTTGGTAATGACATGATGTAGTGATGATTATCATGAAGAAAATGGATTATGTGAAACAAATACAAAAACAGTGAGATGTGAGCAAAAATGATGAGTAGAAAATTCGACATACATAGAAACATGAGTAACCATTACATGGGATATCATAAGATGAGTACGAAATGAAATTCCAGTATGTGAACGGAAATGTTTAGACAATTATCATGAAGAAAATGGACTGTGTGAATCGAACACAAAAACTGTAAATTGTGAACAGGAATGATGAGTAGAAAACTCATCATACATAGTGACATGAGTGACTATCATATGGAACGAAACATGAAATAAATGGAATGAAGTTCCAGTATGTGAATGGAAATGTAAACCACATTATCATCAGAGTGAAAATACATGTAATATAGACACATTTATGTTTACATTAGTAGAAAATCCTAATGTAAAAATTTCATGAAGTACACAGTCATGAAAAAAACCATATGAGGCAAAGATAGAATTGGGAGCGTATGTCAATACATGATACAGGTTTATGTGATGGCAAATATTAAATTTACAAGCATCTGGATCTTCAATGAATACTGTAGACAATCAGGTGGTATTCAATATGCCAGATAGAGATGTAACAGCCACTCCATTGAGTGAAGTAATCGAATATAAGATTGTATACAGAAATGTAGATGATGCAGTAATAGATAATCCGGATACATACACGATAGAAACCCCTACATTCTCATTAAAAGAGCCAACTAAAACATGATACACATTCTTATGATGGACAGGAAGTAATGGATTGAATCCAGAAAAAGAAATAACTCTGACTAAATGAAATTACGGAAATAAAAAATATACTGCAGTGTGGCAGCCAAATTCATGAATAGAATACCAAGTAGTACACGCTACAGAAAAAGCAAACTCAACATCATACGAAGTGAGAGAAACTGAAATATTAACTGGAACTACAGATGAATTAACGCAAGCTATAGCAAAGAGTTATACATGATTTACAGCTAAAGAAATTACACAAAAAACCATTAAATGAGATGGAAGTACTGCAGTTAGAGTACAGTATCAGAGAAATGTATATACAATTTCTTTTGACTCAAATGGATGAAGTGAATTAAATCCAATTACATGAAAATATGAATCAGATTTAATAGCACCATCTAATCCAATAAAGAGTGGATATATATTTATGGGATGGAAACCAGATTTTCCGTATACTATGCCATTGTCATGAGCAAGGTTGATAGCTCAGTGGAAACAAGAGCTTGAAGTAAATAATATAGAGAATGAACTAGAAATTGCTCGAGAAACTCTAAACAACAAAAAAATAAAATGAAAAGAAACATATAATAACGTAACTGTAAAAGTAGAAGCTCCAAAGCATTCATTCCCAGAATGAACAAAGCTTAGAATTATTCCAATCACATGAAATGAACAAAAACAAACTATCAAAGAGCAGTTGATGAAAAATACTGATGTGACTGAAGAGTCAGAATTAGTTTCTTTTGATATTTCATTTATCTATACCTTATCAGGTTGAAATGAGGTAGAATTACAGCCATATACATGACAAACAGTAAAAGTATCATTTAATTACAAAAATAATAATAAATTTAATAAATCTAAGAATGATAAAAACAAGGATTTAAAAGTATACCATTTTGAAAAAGTAAAAAATAAAAAGAATAAAAAATCAGAAGAAATAGCGATAAAAGAAATAAAAGTAAATGAATCTGAAAGTAGTGATGGAGAATTGGTAGTAGATGCAGAGAAATTTAGTGTGTATACAATTGTTACACAGCAATATGAAGAGCCACAACTTACTAGTACATGGAGATTACATCAAGACTATGAAGAGATTGAAATACCTAATACTCAAAATACAATATGTTATACGATTATGGATCGTAATTTATGAGCGACAGAGGTTGCTGGAAAGAATTGGAAAAAACATTATAATGAAGCTGGAGGATACTATTATCAATATTGAAATAATTATTGATTTACTTTAGATTATGCTAAAAGTAATTATACGGATATAATTCCAGATACATCTTTAGCGTCTAATAGTAATTATGTTAACAAAACGTGGGTAAAAAATAATGAACGAACATCTAATCTTAATATTTGGTGATGATGAGCTGATAATGTATCAAATGAATTTATGCCAATCGTTACAAATTTTGAAGAGAGACAATGACCATGTCCAGACGGTTGGCATGTGCCAAGTGCATGAGAGTGGTGAAAGGCTTTTTATTATCGGTGATCAAAAAATGGTCATCATATTACACCATCAGAAAATGCTTATTATACATCAACATCATATCTTACTACAGAAAAAGCTTTTATAGAATTTTTGAAAATAGATCCTGCTTGAGAAATATCAAATATAAATGATGAGATAACTTTGTATAATGAAAATAGGAGAGCCATACTTTGGACTTCTTCTCCCTATAGCGATAATGAAAGGTTATTAGAAATGAGGCTCTATACAAATGGTAATAGCGCTGGTTGAATATATGATAATAATAAAGGGCAACCATGATTATGATTACCAATTCGTTGTTTTAAAAATACATATGAATGTAAAAATTCCTCTAACTGTACTTTAGATGATTGAGTTGTAGTACATAATTGAGATACTATAACAGCATATCAAGCACCTATAGTGGCTCAATGATCATCTTGTCAATCAGAGCAAGTAACATGTACAAATGGTACATTAAATGGATCGTATAGATATTCTACATGTAAAGTATATGGTCAATCTTGAGATGCTCAAGAATGTACTTTACCACGGTGATGAACTATAGAACATGGTCAAAGTGTAACATGATATCAAACAACTACAGTACCTTATGGTCAGAGTTGTGTATCAGAGACTAGAACATGTAATAATGGTACACTCAGTGGAAGTTTTGAATATAGTGGATGTAGTGTAGCAGAACCAGCTACTTGTAGCTTTCAATGAGAGACTATCGCTCATAATGGAAGTTTAACTGTATACTCTAGTGCATCTCCTACATGTCCTACTACGTGTACACAGTGAACTGTAACATGTAATAATGGTACATTATGATGAGATACGAGTTATACTAATCTATCATGTACAACAGTATCTAAGACATGTGATGCAAGCTTTTCATTAAGTTCAACTGGTGCACACGGAACATATAGTTCATGTACTCCTTATACATCTAATGGTAATGGTTGTGCACCAGGTACTACTAAATATAAATTAACAAATTGTGCAAATGGATATCATACAGAAAATAATTCAACGTGTGTAAGCAATTCAAAACAAGTAGCTTGTGCGCAAAATGGAAAACCTGCTAATTCAAGTTATGTAGCATGAAATGTAACAGTAAATTGGCAATGAACATGGAATAGCGGAAATTGGTCAGCTACAGGTAGCTGTGCATGGATTTGTGATCCACATTACCACACATGAGCAAATAATAATTCGTGTGAAATTGATACGTTCCAGATTACTTGGAAAGATGGAAATGGAAGTACATTGAAGACAGATACAGTAAATTATAATGAAACTCCAGTTTATGCATGAGCTACTCCAACTAAAACAGCCACAGCACAATACAGTTATACATTTAATAATACGTGGTCTCCTGCTATAATACCAGCTACAGCTGATGCAACATATACAGCACAATTTAATGAAAATATAAATCAATATACAGCGACGATAACAGCGACACCAAGTGGATATGGAAGTGTGAATGTGTCATCAGTAAAGAAAGATTATAATTCGAATATAGTAGTAAATGGAAATAAAGTAACGATAGGCGGAACAGAAGTAACAGCGACACCAACACCAGCGACAACACAGTATACATATACATTTAGTGGATGGACGAATACATGTGGAAGTAACGGAACGAAATTAACATGAGATTGTACAATAACAGCGCAGTTCAAGAGGACAACGAATAAATACTTAATAACATTCAAGAATTGGAATGGAAGTATATTGCAGACATGAATGGTAGAATATGGAACAACACCGACATATAATTGAGCAACGCCAACGAAAGCAGCAGACGCCCAATACACATATACATTTGAAGGATGGGATCCAGAGATTACATCAGTAAAGTGAGCAGCGACATATACTGCAACATTTGGTAATACAACAAATCAATATACAGCGACGATAACAGCGACACCAAGTGGATATGGAAGTGTGAATGTGTCATCAGTAAAGAAAGATTATAATTCGAATATAGTAGTAAATGGAAATAAAGTAACGATAGGCGGAACAGAAGTAACAGCGACACCAACACCAGCGACAACACAGTATACATATACATTTAGTGGATGGACGAATACATGTGGAAGTAACGGAACGAAATTAACATGAGATTGTACAATAACAGCGCAGTTCAAGAGGACAACGAATAAATACTTAATAACATTCAAGAATTGGAATGGAAGTATATTGCAGACATGAATGGTAGAATATGGAACAACACCGACATATAATTGAGCAACGCCAACGAAAGCAGCAGACGCCCAATACACATATACATTTGAAGGATGGGATCCAGAGATTACATCAGTAAAGTGAGCAGCGACATATACTGCAACATTTGGTAATACAACAAATCAATAT
>Ga0247609_10002404_pt1 | contig 19923 bp, 19 predicted proteins | sample 172DNAGHGlowgp2_FD_193487 | JGI IMG/M metagenome (GOLD analysis project Ga0247609, IMG submission 193487) | Sheep rumen microbial communities from Palmerston North, Manawatu-Wanganui, New Zealand - 1728 DNA GHGlow gp2 | ecosystem: Host-associated > Mammals > Digestive system > Stomach > Rumen ...
TTCATTTTCCAGAATAGAACCTATATAATCATCTAATAAACTTCCATATTTGCATGCGGTAGCTCCTTTATCATTCCACATTTTAATAATCTCATCAACGGTTTTCTGATAATACTGTGATTCCGGATTATCATGATGGTTATTATATGTCGATTTTGCAACACGTTCACTGTCAAACGGAATTTCTATACTGTCCAAAACTTGTGATATTGATATATATGGTAAGCTTTTATCTATATCATTATTTGAAAAATCTATTGTTGTATTCATAAATATTTATTTTTTAATATAATTTAGAATTTTAATGTTAAGCATTCAGGATCATTCATCCATCCGAATTTTGTTTTTTCTACCAGTTCACCTATTTGTTTATATAATACAGAATTAATAAACGGTTTTTTTCCAATCCATTTATCATCTTTTCTTTCAGGTATATCTAAAAACATACATATATCCCTGTTTTTATTTACACAAAACCATACATTTAATGTCGTATTCATTTTACTACTGTTATTTTATTTGGTTTAACAAATTCTTTAATTAAATATACTATACTGTAAAATATTCCGTATACCTGATATAATATAAACTTAAAACATGTTCCTAATAAAATGTATATCCATGATAACGGATTCCATCGTATCAGTTTATATTCTATTGATGCAGGATTTTCAGTATACTTTCTATATATTCCAAGTATATCTAATAATCTATAAAATTTTTTCTTCATAATTCTTAAAAATCGCTCTATATCGCACGAAAATATATTTTACTGTTATTTATATATCTTTTATATTAAAACTCAATACAGGACGTTATATATATTAAATTTTGAATATTTTAATACTTATGCATAGTCTTTTAATTCTTTTTTAACATATTTTAAATCAACTTTAATATCTTTTATATTTGATGACGGCGAATTTAACATTGCTGAATTCATGACATTTTCCATAGTTACACGCAATCCTCTGGCACCGATTTTATTTTCTATTGATTTTTCAGCTATATATTTTAACGCTCCCTCAGTAAACGTCAAATTAATACCGTCCAGTTCAAATAATTTCTTATATTGTTTTGTTATGGCATTCTTAGGTTCTTTTAATATTCTTATTAGACTGTTTTCATCCAGTTCATCAGTATATGTTATTACAGGCAGACGTCCTATTATTTCAGGAATAAGTCCATAAGATTTCAAATCAAGAGAACATATATTTTTCATAAAGTTCTCGTCTTTCAATTTATTGTTTTTATCTATACTGTCAAATCCTATAACATTCTTTTTACAACGTCTTTCTATTTTTTTCTCAATACCTACAAATGCACCGCCGCAAATAAACAATATATTCTTTGTATTTATCTTTATATATTCTTGATCTGGATGCTTACGACCGCCACGTGGGGGGATGTTGACTATTGATCCTTCAAGTAATTTCAATAATCCCTGTTGAACGCCTTCACCTGAAACATCTCTGGTTATAGATACATTATTTCCCTTTGAAGCTATTTTATCAATTTCATCAATAAACACTATACCACGTTCTGTTTTTTCTACATCATAATCTGCTGCCTGGTATAAATTCACAAGGACATTCTCAACATCTTCTCCGACATATCCAGCTTGTGTCAAACTAGTAGCATCAGTAACAGCAAAAGGAACATTAAGCATTTTTGCTATAGTACTTGCTATCAATGTTTTACCACTACCAGAATTACCAACAATAAGAATATTACTTTTTTCTATTTCCACATCATCTATATTATTATCATTATTATTTATTCTTTTATAATGATTATATACAGCAACAGCAACTCGTTCTTTTACACGATCCTGACCTATAACATATTTATCCAGAAATTTTTTTATTTCTAATGGCTTGGGTATATCTTTTATTTTGTCTTTATTATTAATGGTTTTAGAATCATTAATATATTTATCTCCTAATTTAAGACAATTCTCACATATACATCCTGTAACACCATATAACAATTTAATATCTGATCTACCGCAAAAAGAACAAGTATCTTTATTTTCCATAAATTAAAATATTATTAAATAATTATGCAACTGATAAAAAATTATTCATATACAGATCTTTGTGAAATGCTTATAGGTAAAAAAGTACAATTTAAATCAGATTGTGAATTTTTTCCTAATTTTAATGTTACCGGAAAAGTAATATCTATTTCACCATCACAAAACCATAATGAACTACTCATAAAGATATTAAGAAATAATAAAAAATATGATATAGGTTCTAATATGAAAAATTTATCATTTAATATAAAATAGAAATTAATAATATCTTTTTAATAATTATTGAATTATTTTTAAAATATTTCTATTATTATAAAGTATGCTAATTATTAGCATATAATATAGGTAGTTTAATGAATTTTTTAAAATAATGTTTTTATAAATATATTAAATATATTAAATAAAAAACATTATGAAAAAATTTTTAATAACACTTTTAATGGTATTTGTATCTATAATTTCAGGAAATGCCATAAATATAAATGATGATGAAATTAAAAGCGATGTTAGGGTTGATACTGTAAAAGTAGATATACCTGCAAGTATTAAGATGTATGAAGGTGATACATTTGATATTACAATAAAAGTAATTGATGATGATTATCTTGAAAAACATTTAAAGTATGAAAAAATAGAAAATTGTCTATATATTTATTTATATGATATGTATAATTATAATATTATGGACATTGACAGTAAAAAAATTATTATTTCGATTATGACACCACATGAATTGAGTGTTATTCCTGGAAACAGGAATCTCACAGTTTCTTCAAATAAAAATATAAATTTGGAGAAACATGAAAACAAAAGATAAAAGGAACTTAACAAAATCATAACAAAAAACATTATTTTGAAGATTCGTTAAATTCCTTTTATTATTTTATATAATATCTGAATTCATGTGAATATATCGAATTGACCTTGTGTATTATAATATGATCCTGTATTAAAATTATTATATATATTTCTATTAAACCAATTATTTTCTATTTGTTGACTTATAGTTCCAGCTTCTATTTCCTCTACCAAATATTTGTATTTAGTTGTCTGCTGTACCATAGGAATTTGAACAAATGTCATTATTGAATCATCATGACCGAATGCCGCCTTATATGAACCGTTACCGTTTTTATCTTCAAAATTTTCCAGTTCATTTATAGTTATTAAATCAGTAGTTATAACTTGTTTCTTTTCTAATAACATTTTCAATAATGAACATGCCGTACCTTTATTACCGCTTGTAAATTTTATTCCAGGAATATGATTAGATGTGTGTTTTGCTTTTCCTATTATTTCTTCTTCTATATTTGTTTTCTTATACCAACAGAAATTTGCCGTTTCCAGTCCTTCTTTACATATATTAAATCTATATAATGATTTTTCATCATAATCTGGTTCATTCAAAGATAATAATGTCTTATAAAATAATGCCCCGTAAGTATTCCATTCGATAGACCATATACATCTTTCTGAATTAAACAACTGACCCATCAATAACCAGAATTCTAATGCCGCCATATCTAAATCAATTTCATTAGAATACCATCTACCGACATGAATAAACTTATCCTTTTCAGGTAACATAAATATATTAAACGGTATATAATCTTGACCTGATCCTTCTGATAAATCACAACATACTAAAAAATATGAATCCCGTAGTCTGTCAAAATCAAAATCAGAAGCCCAGAATAACATATCAGGATAATTTAAAAACAAGCTTATTCCTGCATTGTGTAAATCATCTATTCTATTTGTCCATAATTCAGAAGTCTTATTTATTTCAGAAAGACATTCACGTGATACAAGACATTTATCTGATGCTGAAAATTGAATACTATATTGATAATTAAACGCTTCTTCAGACCCTAATACACCTATCATCTTTTTTTTCCAAGCTTCTGTTCTTTTTTCCCATTCACCTGTTTTAGCATTATATTCAGGAACTTGGTACCAATCTACTTTAAAAGGCGCGTAATCAGATTTTTTTTCAACTGCAGCTCTCCATAATTTATAAAACAGATTAAATCCATTTTGTGTCGACATAATACATACTTGTGCTGTAGGATCTGCTGTGATAACAGGTATAATATTCATATAAAATAATTCAACATCATTTGGTGGACACCATGCAAACTCATCAAGAATAAGAAAGTTTATAGTATTACCAAGACCAGCAGTAGGTGAGAAAGCTTCTGTAGCTATTGATGAATTATTATCAAACGATATTTCAGATATATTCCATTTTACAGTACCGCATTTAAGGTAATAAGGTAAATATAAATACATATCTTTTACTTTTTTTAATAATTCCTTACCTGCTGGACCAGATTTAGAAAGAATAAGACCTGCTTTATTTGTATTAAAAAGAATAACCCATAAACAAAATATTGCAGTAGTAACTGAATTATGACTTAAAATTCCATTTGAATAAAATCTATGATTTTCATCATTAACTGTTGTATCACACATAGATATTTTTGTTAATGATTTTGAAATTGAAATAAGTTTCTGTAAACCATTATCTGTTTGAATATATTGTCCAATATATAAATCTTTTACAAATATTTCATTAAAATTTTCATCAAATACTTTATGTTCATCGGCGCAATCTAATTCATAACCATTTTCTAATTTTATATTATAAATTTCAAAAGGTTTTGATATCATTAAATGTGATAATTTTTTATATCCAGTATCAGTTAATATTTCAATATTATTTAAATTAATTTCTTCGATAGTTTTATAATTATCTATTAATTTTTCTTTTTTAATATAATGATAATCTATATAATCTATTAAAGAAATTAATTTATATAATATATTTATTATAATTTTTTTCATGAATTTAAAAATTCTATACATTTATTTACTATTTCTTCTGGATTTTTATTATAATCATATTCCCAAATATATAATACTTTATATCCATAATATTCAGCACATTCTTTTTTAATTTTATCATAATTCCATATTTCTTGTGCTGTTTGTTGTTTTACTTTATTATAAAAATCTTTATCATATAATTTTGGATTACAATGCCAATAATCACCTTGAAATTCTATTACTTTATTGTTATATGTAAAATCAAAAGCATATGCGCAATTAAGTTTTTTATTATAAATATATTTTTCTTTTTTAGGAATTTTTATATTTAAATTTTTACAACATATTTTTATAATATTTTTAGCAAATTGTGATTGAACTGAACGTCCGTCACCATTTATATTAAAATTATTTTTTAATGATTTTAACCATTTTTGTTGTCTTTCAGAAAATTTTTTTAATCCTTCTAATTCACCATATTTTTTTATACATTTTTCTAATGTAAATGTAGATTGTCTATTATATAAAGCTTGTTTAGCATCTATTTCAGACATTCCTAAATTTAAATAATATTCAATATTTGTTGGTTTTATGGCGTTTTTTACTGCTATTTTATTTTTATTAAAAAAATTTTGTTGTAGTTTTAAATGTTCTTCATGAGATAATTCCGGATATTTCCTTTCATAAAATTCAATATTTCTTGGTGATCTTGAATTTCTTGTTTTTTGATCTGTATTTTTTTTAGAATTACAATTTTTATCTCCTGTTTTAAATGTATAATTTTTATTTTTTTCTAACCATTTTTTCTTATATTCATTATATAATTTATTTTGTTCTTCATATGTTTTTTCTGGATATTTTTTTATCCAATATTCTATATTAATTTTATTTCTTTCTTTTGCTGCATTTGATCTTAATATTTCAAGTTCATCTAAAGATTTTTCTGGATATTTTTCTTTCCAATATTCAATATTTGTAATTTTATTTTTTCTGCGTTCTATTATTGCCCTTTGTTTTAATTTTAAATGTTCTTCATGAGATAATTCTGGATATTTTCTTTCATAATATTCAATACATTGATAATTTGATGATTTTTTTTGCCAATTTGCTTTTTCTTGACATTGTTCAAATGTCCATTCTGGATGAATATTTTGCCAATAATTTGGAAATCTTAATGATGTTTCTTTATTAATTTTTTGACCTTTTTTTCCTGCCATAACAAAGTTTTAAAATTATTTTATATAATCTATATTTTATTTTCCATATTAATGTTTGTTTACAATATAAATTATAAACTTCAAAAATAGGTAAATAATATATATTATCTTTTATATAATAATAATTTAATTTTGTTATCTGGGTGTCAAATTTTATATTTATAAATGATAAAAATGAAAGAGTTTTTCCACTTTGCCTGATACTCAGCATGATAGAGAATCTGTTATTCTTTAAATGGTTAAGATAATCAATTTGATAATCTCGCATTTCACATATAGAAAGGCCACCTTTAGGATTTTTAAGATAACATTTACTGGCGAAATATACAGGATCTTGTTTACATTTGATATAATCTTCAATTTCTTCTTTAGTTCTTTGATAAACAAGTTCAGGTTTTAATAATTTAGTATTATTATTATAAAATGGCGAGACTTTTAAAGGTTTACCTTCTTGTATACCTTCAAGTGCCCTATTTATAATTTCAGTAGTCCATATAACCCGTTCTGCCTCTTTACCGTTTATTTTTTCTTTTATAGGATTAAAGTTTATTTCAGATGTGTTTTTATTCATATATTATTCAATTTTCATCGGTATATTTACACCTGTCATTGACATTAGTTTACATATAGTTTTCTGTTTAGCTGCAAATGCTACAACTTTTGCTAATGATTTATTTTCATTAAGTTTTTGTATTTGTTGTTCAGCCTTTTCAATAACAAGTTTATTATATTGTTCTGCTAAATAATGACCTTCTGCCTCTCCTAATGATTTACACATTGTAGCATATGAATTTTCAATATATTCTTTACCATTATTATAAATATTATTAAAATCTTTTAATTTATTAGTTATTAATTTATTAATATAATTTACCAATTCATCTTCACCTTCAACAGCATAATGTGCTATTTCATCGATATGTGAAGTATCTCTGATATCATCTAATACTTTATTACCATATGCGAAAACATTTTGTGCTTTTTCTTGAATACTTGCTAAAAATTTACTTTTCTTTTTTGCTTTTATTTGTTGATGTTTTTTTTCTGCTTCTTCTTCACTGTTATTAGTGAAATTTTCTTTAATAACTTGTAATAAGGATTTTTTTTCTTCTTCAAATTTTAATTCAGCATATTTCTGTACTTCTGTAGGAAATGACATAACCATAGATAAAGAATCGTTTACAAGTCCATTTGCCATATCTCTGATTCTTCCTGTTAAAATACTATAAACGCGTGAAAATATATTTAATAAAATATTATCCCAATTTGTATATAAATTTTTTAAACCCATAGCTGTTTCTTTTACATCAGCAGCCATATTCATAGCATTACTATATAAACTTTCTTTAACTGATCCATATGTTATTGTAAAATGTTTCCAAGTAAGTTCTTTATGGAATGGATGTTCTGGCTCATCTTCATTTAATACAATATAATTATTATATGCCCCTGTTTTATCAGCTTTAATTATAGTTACCGGATTACCATTTTCATCAACATATGTATATGTACCGAATTTTGAAATCTTTTTAATACTTACTTCATTACCTTGTTTATCAATAAAAACCGTTTTTCCTGTTTTTTTATTTATTGCCCGAATTACTTCTTTATTAACAGTCAGTTCAACTTTAATTTTATGTGCTGGTGCATCGGAACCTATTGACGATATATCTGTAACTGTATTTGTATTAGAATTATTAGTATTTGAATTAGAATTATTTGAATTTTCATCTGATGAATCATTATTTTGATTTGTAATAATGTTTCCTTCTGAATCTATATATAATTCTGTATCTATTATATCACCGTTTTTTTCTGGATCTTCTTGTTTATTATCTTCTGTTTTAGGTTTTGGAAATACAATAACATAATTAGATCTATCAAAATCCATTGTAAATGTACCATATATGTCAGATGATATTTCTATATAAATATTATTTTGATAGTAATTATCTATTATTTCTTGAGTTAAATCAATAGTACTTATTTCATGTGGTAATGCAGTATATCTAGTATTTAATTCTTCTTCAGTAAGTGGTTCTACAGGTTTTACTACTCTTTCATCTTTAACCCTTTGACTTTCATCATCTGTTTTTTCCAGTTCTGTTTTTACTGGTGAATCTGTAATCTCCCCGGCGGCCGCTATAATACCGGCTTCTATAGCCTTAGCCCGTTCTTCTTTTAGTCTTTCTCCTCTTTCAATTACTTCCTTTAATGAATAATCATATCCGTCAAATGTATATGGATCAAGATATGCTATAGCCAATGAATTATTGGTATCACGTGTTAATATTTCTATTTTGGCAAAATCATTTATATTATTATATTTTTTTAATTGTCCGTCAATATCATCAATAAATGAATTAAATATTAATGTATCTCCTAATTTAGGATACTGACCTGTTTCATTATACCATATACTATTATAAGATTTATTAATAGCAGTTTTTAAATAATCATCATTTACTATATCTGATCTTTGAATATCTGATCGTTTAGGATTTGTTAAAACACGTAATATTGGTTGTGTTGAACCACCGTGTGCTGTTAATCCATCCTCACCAATCCAATCAATATCTTCAACCCATTCATATGTACTGTTTGGATCCAAAAAAAGATGTTCAGCTAAATTTGCCTTACTATAAACAGGTTTACTAGTATGTTCATTACTAGGATTAACATTTTTAAAAGAATATATGTCGTCTTCTAAAGCTTCTTGGTTTCTTTCTTCTGCATATGATTCTTTAATTTGTTCAACTGTACTATAATATTGATCAATAATATCAGCTCTTTGTTGATTAACATAATCATCATTAGAATCCTTTTCACTTGTATCAATTAATTCTTCAGAAAAATCTTCATTTACTTCATCATCATTTGTTATTGTTATAATATTTTCATCTTCAGTTTCATTATAAGCTTCATCAATAGCATTAACACTATTATCAGAAGTAGGTGTTATAACTACTTCGGATAGTATTCCGCTATTATATTCTTTATCATCTTCATCTTTTTCATCCGTCATTGAATTATATGCATCCCAATCATCTAATGTAGCCTGTTCTTCAACAGGGGGAATTTCTTCACCAATCTGATTTTTTCCAACAATACTTTCATCTGACAAATTATTAAGTTTTGCAGTTTTATTACTAGTACCACCAGTGTCTCCCTCTTCTGTAAGTTTTATATCTGTAAAATCTTCAGGTTTTTCTAATTTTAATTGTTCTAATTTTTCTTCTTTCCATTTTTCAATATATAATAAAACATCTTTTTCTGATGTAAATGTGTTTTTACACATTTCAAGTTTATTTGTTTTATTATTTTTAATATTTAATTTTATTACCCAACTTTCCGTAAGTGCCGGTATCGCCATATATGTAGATGTTGCTTTACCTGTTAAAAAATTAATACCGGAATTAATAAATTTATCGGTACCCCCGTCAGATTTACCAAAACAATCACGTAAATCTTGGGCAGTAAATAATTTTCCGACATTAAAATTTTTAATATCGTCTGTTCCGTTATTTGCCACTTCAAATAGTTGAGAATAATCAGTTATATTCATTATTTATGATACTGTAGTATTTTTTGCTTCTATAGGTTTAGTATATGATTCTGCTGTCATTTCTTGTAAATCCATAAATGCGGGTTTTAATCCGGCTAACCATCCTGTATTACAAGCTGTACTTAATAATTGAAATTTTTCAGACATTTTATTTAATAATTCAATTAGTTTATCCGCTCTGACTGGTGGTGTTCCTTCTGAAGCATTTGATCCTATATAAATATTATTACCGTCTATTGTTATTCCTCCTTTATCATTCCCTATATGTACTGTACCGTCATCTTTCACATTTATAAAAGTATTACCATTTCCTATTTGTATACCATTATTATCATCATATGATATTTGGGCTGTGTTGTTTAAATTCTTTCTTAAAAAAAGAACTTCAGGATGGGCATCCATATTATTATCAACATATTCAGCTAATGAATCAGTATATTCAAAAAAATTTATATACCAGCATTCTTCAGAATTTTCTAAATTTTGCAATACCCAAACTTTAGAATTTTTTTGAACACGACTGAATGTTTGATACCCGTTCATAGAAAATGGTCGAGCCCATATCATTGTATATTCATTTATATTTTCGTTTCTCGGATCTGATGTATTAGGTATAGCACATTGAATTTTATTATGATGATCAGGATCATCAACATTTACCACATCACCTATATTTATATCATAATTTGAAAGCTTCATTTATATTAATTATTTATTTTATAATTGTGATGTATCTGATGATTCTGGTTGTACATCACCCATCATTTCATCATCTATATCAGTAGCTTCATCTTCACCTCCGCTTTCATCTCCTCCTTCTTTACCACTTTCTTCTTCATCACCACCTTCTTCATCTTCTCCTTCATCTTTTTTCTTAGATTTTAATTTATCTTCTAATTTGAATTTTTCATTTAATTCAAGATCAGCTTCAGACATCTTAAGATATTTTGTTACTAAGAATTTAGGAGAGAAATAAGGTTCTTCTTCACCTTCTTCATTAGTAATTGTTATACTGTCTTTCATAGTACCAATAAATTCAGCACGACGTGTAGTTATTTCTATATTCATTTGTTCTTCAAATTCATTATAAGAATTCCATCTTAATGATACTGAATCTAGTATACGTTTATCATTTTTAATATCAGGTATTTGTATAGCAAGTTGAATTCTTAATGGTTTTAATAATATCTGAGCAAATGTATTTCTAAGTCTTGTTACAAATCTAGAAAAATCAATTTCATCTCGTAATGCCTGTGTCGGATCACTACCAAACCATGTAGCTTGTGCTTCCTTATCAAATCTGCTAATAGGTATTTTAGACATTTTATAAAGTTTATTTTCAAAATACTTTATTTGATCTGAATCATTTAATTGCGGACCGTTATCCACCAATGTTTCTATTTGCGGTCTACCGTTTTCACCTTCAGGAAACCAATATTCTTTATTAAACGGCATATTTACACGACCGTTAATTTGAAGTTCACCAGTTTCAGTATTAAATGATATATCTTCTTTATATCTGTTCATTGCATTAGCTAATGATTGAATACCTCTACCCTTTTGCATACCGCCGATAGGTATAGTAAACATTGTTTTAAATGATGATTGTGTTACTGTCCAAATTACCTGAGCTTGTTCAACAATTCTATATAAATTAAACGGTCTTATTAATCGTTCAAGATATGATTGGCGAGTTGATACACCCGAATCTTCATATTTAATATATATCACTTCTGCATCTAATAATGTACGTTCTTGACCTAATACATCTTTAAACTGAACCCAATATACAACACCTTGATCAATTTTCTTTGTTAATGTTCCTGGATCCAAATCTATAATATCAATAATAGATTTCGGGTTTTCTCGATTATCATATACTATTTCATATGCCAATACACCGTCAATAAGAAATCTTTTAAAATCATCCCATGCATTTATTTTCCATTGTAACAATAAATATATCTTATAAAATATTGTATCAACGGCATTTCTTATTTCTTCAGCATTTTTCTCATTTAAATCTTGAATCAATCCGGTATCTAAGAAAGGCTGGCAGATATATGCTTCTTCTGCATCATATACAATAGCTTCATTAGACATAATATCAAGAATATCTTCCAATTCCGGTTGCATCGCGAGTTTTCTCAATATCTCACGTTTTTGCGCTAATGATTTTTCACTGAATGACTTATCCTCTTCTTGTTTTTGCTTCCAGTTATTTAATGCCGATCCATAATAAGTTTGAAGAAGATATGTATCATCCTTAGGTTGTAATGCTTTATCTGCCGGTATAGCTATCATATTTTTATATACATCATCTTCATAATTCATTCCATAATGAGATAATGTACGTAACAACTTAGATATCTTACTTTCAGGTTTTTTAGTTGTATTCTGAGCAAATGTATTTTGTACAGCTTCATAAATAGTTTGCTCATTATCAAGTATTGATGATAAATTTCCTAGAATCATTTTAATTTAATATTATTTATTATTATATAAAAATAAAAATATATATTTAATTTCTATGATAGATTCAACAAAAACAACAATTTATTTGGGTTCAAACGCTCAATTATTATTTAAATTGAATCAACAACTGAAATCCATTGAAAAAACTATCAAGCAAATAAATAAATTAATTGATAAATATAAAGCATTATGGAAAAATGCAATGTTATCTTTAGAAACTATTTGTGGTCCTCAAGGTGAAATAGATGATAATCTTGCTGATTTAACAACTAATGTTATAAAGATAAAAAATGATACAAATGTTATATTAGAAGTATTAACAAACGTATTAACAACTGCAGAAAATGCTAAACAAAATATTGTTGACCAAATAGATGATTTAGTTAAACGTCATGATTCAGATTCTGATTCTATTGCAAGACAATTACAATCATATATTAAAGAATATAATAAGAGTATATCAGCATTAAATAATATTTTAGACCCAGATCAAAATAATCCAGATAAACGCTTAGATTTATTTTCTTTTAATGTAGATTATGATGAAGAATGGGAATCAAATGGTGATTATTATACTCCAAATCCAACATCAGATGAAGGTGAAGGTACTGACACTTCAATATATGGTAATTTAACACAAGCTGAATTACGGACATTTGTTGAACAAAAATTAAGTAAACTAATTTTAGTTTCTGAAGAACAGCCTGCAGTTAAACCAAGTACTGATACAGAACATCAAGGTGAATATGAAGTTGAAGGATATCCAGGTGTATATTATGATACAGAAATGGATGCTTTAAATGCCGCTCAAGATATAGCTAATCAAAATGTTGAAAAAAATAAAGAAACTATAGAGTATATTATTGATAATGGTAATAAATCTGAAATAACAGATGTATTAGATGATTTAAATCCGTCTGATACTAAATTATTGGAAGAATTAGCAGATGAACCTGAATATGCTCAAAAGTTATATCCACGTGAATATAAATTTGTTCCACATTATACAAATTTAGAAGGAACATTTAAAATAAATGGAGAAATTATTTCAACTGATAATAATTATGATTTATCTGAAAATTTCGAATTAACATATGAATATGATCCTACAAAATCGCCATATAATAACGCTCAAGCATTAGTTATATGTATTTCATGTGTTATCGACGGTATAGAAGAAATATTATACAGCAATGTTGTAAGTAAAGAAGAAAATGCTGAAACTGGTATAATTACTGATACTATTGATGTGGAAAAATTAACAAAATCTATTCCGGTAAAAGTACAAACAGTAAAATTTATATTAGGTTGTTCTTTTATTAAAATAAATGTATAAAAAATAAATAATTAAAATAATATGTTAACTATTTCAAGATTAAATAAAGGTCCAAAATATAAAGAATCAGCAACTGATAATTTATCTGTAATAACACTTGCAAATGTTGTTGGTAATCTAAATGAAGAGCATATAATAAAAGATATGCTTGTAGATACTCGTACTCGTCATAATATACCAGGATATAAATATTTCAATAAATATACTATTGATACTGATTATTTTGAAGATAATACAATATCATATACATATACTCAAAGTATGTATTTAACATTAGAAAATGATTCATATTGTAATATAGATATACATTTAGATACTAATTCATATTATTCTGATACTTTAGAACAGAATATAACATTAACATCTGAATCTTTTGCAAGTCCATTAGATATAAATATTAATAATCAAATTGCTGAGAAAGTATACAATGAAAATAAAATAACAGTACCATATAATAAAACACGACGTAATGGTGTTAAAATATCATTAACAGATTCATATGATACATTAGATTATTTTAATGTATATATAGGCAATATCACAGCTGTTAAAGAAGAAAAATTATTAACAGAAGAAGGGGATATATTTGTATCATCTTATTATGTGGGAGAAAATCTAATTAATCATTTTAACAATATTGAAAAATTAGATGAAACTATTAAAACTTTATTTGATAAAACAAAATTAGATTATGAACAAGCTTCTCCTGAATATGTATTAAGTCAAATAAACTCAAAAGCCGGTTCAACCGATTATAATTATACTGTTGATTATATTTCAACATATTTATCAGATTTAGTAAATAAATTTTATAACACATCATCAGATTATTATAAAACAAAAATTGAAATTAATTATGATTTAATTGAAAAACAATTTGGTCCACAGGGTGAAGTCGGTCCACAAGGACCGACAGAAGAATCACCAGTAATATATACATTGGAACTTAACCCTGTATCATATGATCCAACAGTGGATAATGATATACAAGTTACTGGTTATCAAACAGTTGGTAATACAAAAACAGAAGTACCTACTGATTTTAACGGTATTGCTGTTTATGACGCCAATAATTTTTTGTGTTGGTACAGCGGTCAGGGAGACCCATGGCCTATGACAATCCCTTCCGATAATTTTAAAACCAGGATTTTCCCTATTAAAGTCGTATTATCTGACAGCAGAAATAATTATTTGGTTACCACAACATTCACAAGATCTTCAGACGGTCCTCAGGGAGCACAAGGTCCTGAAGGTCCTCAGGGAGCACAGGATGGGCAAGATCCACAAGTAGGATAATAAATTAAAAAGGAACTTCTTAAGAAGTTCCTTTATTTTTTATCTTTCTCCTTGTGTTCCAGATAATGATAATTTCTGTTTTAATTGTGCTATTTCAGCTTTTAATTGTGTTATTTCAGCTTTTAAATTATTCATAATATTATTCCCATATTGTATACCAGCAACTTCTATTACAGTATTTATATTTGTTTCTGGATTTTGTAATGTTTCATTAGTCCAATTATTATTGTATAATCTTGTTAATATTTTATTTACAGCTATAATTAAATCAGCGTCTAAAGGATTTGTTGAAGATTGAGCATATTGCATTATATTATTTCGTAAATCCTTACCTATATTTTTGGCATGATTAGTTGTATGATTATCCAATTGAATATTTAAATAATTAACATTACTATTTGTTGATATAGCAGAATTTAATTTTCTTGCAAATATATATGAATTAACTATATCTATTTTAGGATTTTGATGTTCAGTATCATCTTCTTCATATGCGGCAAAATTATCAAATAATTGTTGTTTTATTTCATTATAATTATCTACACTTGTTTTAATATTATCATAACTTTCAAGTATACCTGTATCTATAATAGAATCTACTTTAGATGTTGTTTCAGTAATTTTCGTATCAGCATTATTTATTTTATCTATTACTTCTTCATCTAATTTTTCTCTAATAGCATCATTAACATATGATGAAAAATATGCTGTATTGTTTATTGCAGATATAATATATTCTTCTAATTGATTTGGATCAATGTCTAATTCATAATATCCTCGTGATTTACTACGTGAAGCCGTATTTGTTTCGGTAGTTTCATTTATTTCTCCTTGATTACCTATTATATCTTTAATATTTTCTATTTCTTTATTTAATTTATCAAATTTATCAGTAAATATATTTAAAGGTATGCCATAACCGTTTTTATCTACAAATATTAAATATACTTTTGGAATATCAAGTTTTACATCTGATTTAATATATTTTTGTATTTTTAAATTTTCAAATCCATTAACACTCGTGCCAGTATTTGATGATTCTCGAGTAATAAAATCACATTTTTTTATTTCTTTACCATAAAGTTCTGTACATATAAATATAGATCCTGCGTAATTTTCAATTATTTTTTCTAATATATCTTTTCTAGTTTGCAGATAACTTACATATTTATAATATAATTCTCTTAAATTTTTTATAAAATCTATCTCTTTAGAATCAATATCTTCTGCTTCTGCTATTAATTGATCTCTTAAATTAATTTCATCCCAGTAAAGTTTAACTGTACCATCAGAATTATATTCTTTAGGAATTTGATTATAACCTTTATCTTTTTTATATAATTGAATAAAATCATCAGCGACATTAGTATTACCAATTATAATTTCAGTATCATATCTTTTTTGATTTAATATATCAAATATATCTTCTATAATTTGATCTTCAATTTTTACAAAAGACATACTCATAGAAGAATCTGAATCACCAAAAGCAAATCCATTTTCATTATTTTTTAATTCAGTAAATAAATTATCATATTTTGTTAAATCAGAAATTATAGTTACAGCCATAATATATTATATTTTATTTTCTACATTAAGTTCATTTATAAGTTTACCTATACCCGCAGGAGCTTTAATGACATATTCCGATTCTTCAGGTGTTGGATCAGGTTGTTTCGGCAGCCATGGATCAGACCTGAATCCGTCAATAAATTGATCACTAGGCACCTCAGTTTTTATATCTATAATCGGATAATTAGTATTTATCTTTAATGTCAGTTCTATAGATCTGTTTCTCATATCTGTCGCAGACATATCTATTTCATCGATAGCTATCTGCAATTCTTGAGAAAACTCTATAGAACATTCTACTTGTTGACCCAGATAAGATACTTTATAATATCTTTGGAAAAATATGGAATCAATAAGTTCTTGTATTAATATTATAGATTCATTAAAATTACTTAATACATATTTTAATGTTATATCTATAGAAACAGGTAATCTTCTTATTTCAGCATTATATCCTTTTATTTTATTATCTGAAGATTTACGTTCATATAAGCCTCTGGAATATGGTTGTGTAAGTTCTTCCATTTCTACATTAACAGCTCCTATTGTCATAAGACATCTCGGTAAATGCATATACATTTGATCTTCTCCAGTAGTTTCACACCATGAATATTCATATCCATTTGATTCTACATACATATATGTTGAACCGGTATTAAATATAAAATGATTAATAGGGTTATTATACATGACAATATTCCTGTTAAGCCATGATATAAGTCCCTTTAAAACTATAGCGAAAAAACGTTCATCTCTATTATATATATCATCAAATTTTTCAAGATGCCACGGTCTTTTCCAAATATCAGTATTATTCATTATTAATCATTTATAACTTTAATTATTTAATAATATACTTTTATACTGAAAATATGAAATTAAAATTATATTTTTATATAAATTAAATTTTAATCAATAATGGATAAAAATAATATACAGATTACTAATATATCAGATATAGATAATTTAATGAAAATAAAATCATTTATTGACAGTGTACTTATAGAACATGGAGATATAGATAAGGAAATGGAGCTTGAACAGTATATGAATGATTATGTTTTATTAGATAAAACTTATTTATATAAAGAAAAAACTATACCGTTTAATATTGTTAATATTTATGATAATATTATAGTATTTACATCAGAAAATACAGATGATATGTATGTAAAAAGACTGATAAAACATTTATTTAAATATAATTTTGATTTATCCAGATTAAAACATGTAAGTATAAATGAAATAAGTGAATATTTTCCAGATTTTACACAAACAGAATTATTTCTTTTAAATGATGAATATTATACATTTGTTGAAAATGTACCCGATTATAAAAATTTAGTCAGATAATTAAATATCTGGCTAAATTTATATCATAAAACGTTCTGTATCGCATTTAAATTATAAAAATATATAAATATATTAATTATATTTTTTTATTCATTATATAACGATTATTCAGTTTCTTCTTTATTATCTTCAGGTTTTTCTGGTTCTTCTGAGTCTTCTGGATTTTCAACTTCATCAAGATATTCATTAAAATCTAATAATGTATTTTCAAGACGTTTTGTTTTTTGCGCATATTGTTCATTTGAAAAATTATTCTGTTCTTTTCTGAAAGTATTAACATAATCTTGCATAATTTCTTGGAATGAACTTAATGTATTATAATTTTCAGCAGTTACAGTAACAATAACCTTCTGATCGTCAATCTCTACATTATCCATATTTTCAAATGATTTAATAACTTCTTTTGCATTAGTTAAACCTGTAAAATCCCAGACAAATTTTTTTTCAGATTCAGCTTCATTTATTCTTGATTCAACAAGATAATCTCTTAAACTTTTCATATTATATATTTTAATATTTTTTTAGTATTTGATAAGTAAAAAAACTTTTTTTGAACAGGTGGGACAAGTACCTTTATAAGCAATATTCATTTTGCTTTCATCATTTACAACAGAAAAATCCCCGTCTTTAACTGTACCGGAAAATTTACAAGAACAATAAGGACAAATACACCATAATTCCTGTTCATCCCATTTTTCATTTCCTTCTTTTAAAATTTTCATATATTATTTAAATATTTTTAAAATGATAAATACGGTAGTAATTCGGCAAATAATTCACCGTATATTTTTATTTTATTTGTATTCTCTTCTATTTCACAATTTTTAATCCAATTTAAAACCTTAATATAATCATCTATTATCTTTTCATTCTTTTCGGCTTCAAGTGTTTTACCTGATAATAACTCTTCACAATTACAATGAGTTCTGAATGATTTAGAAAATGTCAAATCTAAATTCAATGCCTTAAAATCATTTAATAATAAAATTAAATTATCTATTAATGTTTCATTAGGCATATAATTGTTTTCTGATTCTTCTATAAAAAACCATTCATTATAAAATTCTATAGATGACAACATTTTTATAAGCCACATTTTCATGGCTTCTTTATATTTATCAACACATGATAATGAAGAATAATCAGTCAATCCGTTTATTGTTGAAGAACTGGAAGTTGAAGAAGATGATGATATACCCATTTGATTAGCACATGATCCGCATGTTGAATTACTGTATTTATCAGTATCATTATAATCAAATGCTACAGTGTTCAATATAATATTAATATTTTCAAGACCCGCATCATTCATACCATTCATAAAATATTCTATAACACGTTTATATGCTACATTTAATATATTTGTATAATCAATATCATCTGTAGTCTGATCATTTATTATCGTGAAAAATGTCTGATAAAAACTATATAATTCATCTTCTGTAAATGATAATGTATTACGGCTTATTAAATTATTTAAATTATATCCTGATACATATTCAATATCATTATCATTTATTATAATTTCCACAGGTAATTCATTATTTTCAAAAGAATCATACAAACCTTGTGATATTAATATATTTAATTCTGTATTATTAATCAATATATCATATAAATCACCTATTCTAATAAGATGGGAAACTATTTCAATAAATAAAACCGCATTATCTAAATCAGATAATTCTACATATATATAATCTTCTAAATTATCAATATATCCTTGTATAGGACCTAATTTAATATAATATTTATCGTTGTATTTTATGACTGTATCAATATATTCCATTTATTATAATATTATTATTTTTTATATCATATTGGTAGTTATTAAATAATACACGTTTGCTTAATATTTTATGTATTCTATTTATATAATATATTGTGTTTTTTCTATTATATACTTTCCCATTATAATATGGAAAACATACAATAAATCTTTGTTTTGTATTTTCAGGTTTTATAAATTCATTAATTTCATTAATTATTTCACCCAATATTGCATCACTGCCGTTTAATTTTATATCATTATAATATGAATTTACTTCTGTAATATTTCTTTTTTTCTCAAATTCATTAGATTGAATTTCACTTTTTTTCATTATTAAATAATTTTTTAATGATGGCCAGTTTTCTTTTCTGTTTTCATTTAAATTATCAATGACATTTTTTTCTTTAACTATAAATATATCACTATTTATTTGTACATCTTCAATCAGTTTATCTTCAATTTTTATAATTA
>Ga0247609_10002405_pt1 | contig 19916 bp, 15 predicted proteins | sample 172DNAGHGlowgp2_FD_193487 | JGI IMG/M metagenome (GOLD analysis project Ga0247609, IMG submission 193487) | Sheep rumen microbial communities from Palmerston North, Manawatu-Wanganui, New Zealand - 1728 DNA GHGlow gp2 | ecosystem: Host-associated > Mammals > Digestive system > Stomach > Rumen ...
GGGAAGTACGTACCGATATCGCCGAGGCCCGCGGCACCCAGCAGGGCATCGCTTATCGCATGCAGCAACACGTCGGCATCGCTATGGCCCAAAAGGCCCTTCTCGTACGGGATATCCACCCCACCGATAATGCACTTGCGGCCTTCCACCAGCTTGTGAACGTCAAAACCAATTCCAGAACGATAAATCTTATCCATAAATAAACCTGTTTTTTTCACAAATCTAAAAAAACATCCTAGTCCTTCACGCAGCGCACGGAGAACGAACGGCTCATAGAATCTTCATTTATCGTCGGGCTCCCAGAAGAATAGGTAAACTGTATTACAGCATTACGCCTTATCCTCGAACTCATGTCGATTTCCGACGTAGCAAAATAGGCCGATGCATCTGTAGTCCAGGAAACCGGCGCCACAGAAAAGCCGAACATATCCTTGACCCTCGGGTTCACGGCCCAGCCTGTTTCGGCCTTCAGGGAGCCTCCATAACCTGCGCCATTATTGTGGTACGATACATACTGGAACAACCGCGACCATTCCTCTACCGAGGGAACATGCCAGCCTGCAGGGCATATTCCCTGGACTGGTGCGCAGAGCCTCGTCTGAATCGTATCCGCATTGAAATCCGAGGGAACGCCCACAACCGCATCCCAGAAATACAGCCGACCCGTCGTAGAGCACAGGGTCGGAACCTTGGAGCAATCCGAACGATTAACCAGATTGGGCGCAGCAAGCGTATCGTAGTAACCGAGGTTCTCGGCCATCCAGGTCTGTTCTCCGATAGTCACGACGCGATAATTGCGTCCATCACGCGGGTCAGTTATGGAACCGTTCACCACCTCTACCGGCGTCCCCCTTGCAGCCATCTGCTCTTCACTACAGGCCTCCAGAGGGTGCTTGACCTTCATGAGGTATTCGCGTTCCGGATAATTGGAGTAGTAAGGTTCATCCACCTTCAGCAACGTGAAATTCGAATCCATGTCATAATCGCATACGACATAGCGTCTTTCGTACAGGAAACTTTTATAATAGCGCTTCCATCTTGCACTTTCCGCATTACACGGTTCCAAGGTCTTTACCCACTCGTCGACAAGTTTTTCTTTCAGGGAGTCTAGCTCGATAAGTTCATTTTTCCACTCGCCGCCTTCTTCTACGCAGTAATAGTAATATCCGTAGGAATCCCGCTTGTACTCGAGCGTATCTGACTGCGGGTTACAAGGCTCGAGGTTCCCCGACTCATGCAGGCTATTGTAGTAATTCACTTCCCAATAAGGAATCTGAACGTAAGTATAACCACCATCGACATGCGAGCAATGGTAGTAGCCGTCGCTCTCGGCATTTACCCAAGTTTCCTTGGTATTGTACGGGCAGCTGACAACTTCCGTAGTATCGGATTCGGCAGAGCAACCTGTCAAGGTCTTGGCAAACTCTCCACAGAAATACGTCCGCCCTTTCTCTTCCTCGACCTCGTAAAACTTAATCTTGTTATTCCGGATTTCACAGTGGTAATACTGGCTGCTTAACGAGTCGTAATAATACTTCACTGTATCAGCAAGGACAGAACACTCTTTTTTGAAAAAATAGACCTTGTCAAGCGAATCCGCATATGCCTGCGTCGTATCCTTGAAAGTGTAAACGGAGTCCTTGCCCCATTTCACATCGTCACATATATAGTAGGTCGAACCGAACGAGAACGTACGCAGGCTATCGGTCTCCTTGTCACAGCGACGCTGTTCCGAAAGGAACTTGAGCGTATCGTTCGCGCTCACCCACGAATCATATGTGCAAACATATTCCGATGAATCGCCCAACTTTTTTAGGCTCCAGAGATTCTTGACTCCACAGTCTCCCAAGAAATAAAGCAAGGAATCCGTACCTTCGTTTTTCCAGAACAGATAATCGTACTGGCACACATAAACGGTATCCCCTAGCTTTTTCCTAATCAGGGACCTGTACTCGTTCTCCGAACCTTCTACCTTCAGCACTTCCTTGTTGCAAGGTCCCAGCACCTTGTTAAGAGTAACGCCCCACGAAGCCTCGCGCCATTTCTCGATACTGCCAGAATCTTCAAGTTCATCGATCCAGATGGGCTGATAGTTGCAGACATAGAACAGGGAATCACCGATAGAAGCAAATCTGTCCTTGCCGTCAGCACGGTATCCGCAAGGGCCTAGTTCACGTTCCAGCGGAGTAAGGGCCCGATAGAAGTAGTCATCGCCAGGCTTAGCCACATCACACACCAGGGAATCCCCCTTGTATTTCGACCCTTTCGCCTTGACTTTGCCAACTTTCCCAGTGGAGTCATTTTCACAGGAAGAAAGGCCATACGCGCGTTCAACAAGCCTCCCTGCGAGTTTCCAGTTCCAGTGGCCTGAGGCAGGATTCAGCTGTCGCAACAGCGAGTCCAGACGGAGCCAGTCTTCCACGGCATAATCCGCAAAATCAATCATAGCGAGCGTATCGTCAAGAACACCGTCTTCCATGTCCAAACGGAAATCTTCGATATTCTCCAGGAATTCGCTATCCGACCTGCCACGCAACAGGAATGCATACATCGTTCCGACTTCGACAAATTCCCTTTCGTACGATTCCGCCGGCGCATTCACATACTTAAGGCCGAAATTCTCGCTAAACTTCTGCATGGCAAGTTGCTTGGCCGCCTTGAAAGGGTAGCCTTCGTCTACGAGCGCTTCTACCAGCGGGACCTCCAGATGCGTCATCAGGTCTACAAGCGGATTCATCTCGTTCGAAATATCGCTGATGGTCTCAAACGTCATCGAGACCGCCTTGGATCCATAGAGTTTCCACTTTCCCTTGACAAGAATCTTCACATACGGGGACTTGTAGTTGCGTGCAGAAAACTCATAACCGATAGCATCGTCCTTGACAATGCTCCCCTTCAAGGTGTCTGTAGCAGCAAGGGAACTATCCAGTAGGACAAGCCGGACCTTTTCGGGAACGAATATATCTTTACCCTTATCCGAAGGGATAACTATTTTCCCTCCGAGGGCACGGTCCTTTATAGAAATTGCTCCCGAGACATCATGCGAACTCACCTTCGTGTAGTCCGTGTCCGCATTCTCGTAATAGTAATCCTCACAACAGCCGACAAGGGCAATTGCCATCAGCAGTACGGCACAATTCAGTCGCATCTTGCGCATTGATTTCATCAGCAATAAAGACACCATTTCGAAGACCTATAGGAACAAGTTTCAGAACCCTTCTGTGCATCCAGATCAATCTTGACATCGTCCAGGTCGATATTCAGGTGGAAAAAGTATTCCTTGACCACATCGCAATCGTACCCGGCTTCAACCGAAAAGAAATCGCCTTTCGGGCTAGATATTTCAAACTCACCCTTCTTGAGCAACTTGGTAAAACTGTAATCGCCATTACGGAGCACGACCTTTTCAGCCAGCTTACATCCATAATCGCGACACCCATAGATATCGACAAACAGTGAGTCACCATATTCCTGTGTTCCGTAGGCATCATCCACTACCTTGTATTCCAGGACAAGCTTAATGGAAAAGACATCCTTTTCCGGCTTGACATCGCCCGCGACTGAAAACCTGTATATCGTAGAATTCTTCGAGGTATCGCGTTTCATTTCTTCCGAGCGTGCCGTATAGTTGCCATAGACAACCATTCCGGAATAAGCCGTGTCGGCAAGGAAATCAAGCAGGGCTGAATCTGCTGCCGGCCAGCATGCGGAATAAACCTTAGCCGAGTCCAATGTGCTCTCATGTTCGGTATAATCGTATGCCGAGCACCCCTCCATGACGAGACATGCCACAGCAAACAAAAGCAAAGCGCATATTTTCAACTTCATACCCTAAATATACATTCAACCCGTACAAATAAGGTAACCGGCACCAAGAACCCCGATAAAACGACAAGGAACCGCCCCGAAAGGCAGTTCCTTGCGAAATTCAGCGTTTTTTGCAGTTGGCAATCGCCAAATAGCGACTAGCCAATCAGTGCAAAGCCGGGAACAATGCTCAGTGCAAGCAGGGCGATAGCCGCCACGGCCACCATGAACTTGAGCATGTAGGCATAAGAAGAAGACATGCAACCGCACTTGCATTCGCTCTGCTTTTTGCGAGGAGCGAACAGCACGAAGGCGATACGCAGGTAGTAGACCGCTGCCACCAGCGAAAGCACGAAGGCAAAAATCGCCACCTTGCTAAGGCCCGCAGAGAATGCACCCGTAAAGAGGGCGAACTTTGCGAGGAAGCCAGATGCAGGCGGAAGGCCAGCAAGGCTTGCAAGGCACACCGCGACGCCAAGCGCCACGAACGGATGCCTGCGACCGGCACCCTGGATGTCTTCGAGATTTTCGTTCCTATCTTCCTTGCCGGCGAGGTAGGCAATACCCGTGAGGGCGCCTGCACTGGCGATGGCATAGGTAACGAGGAAGTAGAACATGGAGCCAAGCTGCACGGTACCTTCGCCCAGATAATTCGGGAGCAAGAGGCCAAGCACAATGAAGCCCGCGTTCATCACGGCAGAGAAGGCGATAATGCGGCGAATGGATTTCTGGGCAAGACCGCTGAAGGCACCGATGATAATCGAGAGCACAGCGACAATGACCACCACATGGTACAGGGAAGGCCACTGGCCTGCAGCTGTAACAGGTTCAGCCAGATTCCAGGCACCCGCAACGCCGGCACGCGTCACGAGCATGCCAATCCAGAGGGAACCGAGAGCAGCAAGGGCACCGACCTTCACGACCGCAGCCATGAAGCCCGTCACCGCGACAGAAGCACCCGTATAGACATCGGCAACCCAGTAATGCACTGGAGCAGCACCCGCCTTGAAGAGCAACCCGAAGATTGCAAGCAGCGTACCCACGGCATAGAGTGTTTCGCGGCCATCGATAATCGTAGTGCTAAAGTGCGTGGTGCCAGTAGCGCCATACACAAGCGACACGCCATAAAGGAAGATGGCGCTGAAAATAGAGCCCGAGACGAAATACTTGAACACGCCTTCACCTGCGTTCTGATCCTTGCGGCGGATACCCACGAGGGCATACACCGGGAAACTCGTAAGTTCCATTGCAACGAACAAGGCAAGGAAATCAATGGCCTGGGTCATGAGCACGGCACCGCACGAAGCAAGGAGCAGGAGCCCGTAGGCTTCGCCACCCTTATGCTTCTCGTGAGCGAGGGTCCACTGGAGGCCAGCGACACCCAGGAGGGCGCAAAGCAGCACCGTCACGCCGAGCACCCGACGAATCGGGTCCATCGCAAACAAATCATGGCACGTACCCGTATTGACCAGGCAGAACGAAGCCATACCAAGGGCAACGAACACCGATGCAATCCAGGGAATGATCTTATGCTTGTTTTCGTCCTTGAGGAAGGGTTCTGCAGCGAGGGATGCAAGCGCACCGAGCGCGACCAGGATTACCGGGAAAAAGTTGACGATACTAGTCATTGGAAACCTCCTCGCTCTTCACAGCAGATTCATCTTGACTTTCCATCGGGACATCGAATTCCTCGTAAGCCTTGTTCGCGGCGTCGCGGATTCGAGCCTCTTCTTCTTCGCGCTGCTGTTTTTCGGCAGCAACTGCAGTCGCCTTGGCCATATTGGCCTCGGTCTCAATTACCTGCTTGATCAGTTCCTTGCGTTCTTCCTCGGAAAAACCGGCCTGGGTCAGCGAGGAATCGAGCTTTGCGATATCAGCAGAAGAAACGATGTGGGACTCGAGAGGTTCGGATTCCTCTTCTATTTCTTCGTCAATTTCATCTACAGGAACAGCGTCCACATTTTCTTCCACGACCTGTTCAATGACATCGTCTTCGTAGAGATGCAGTGAATTCGTGATGAACGACGGGTGGAACCCGAACACCAGGAGGAGAACGAGCATCACGCCGTAGGCAAAGCCTTCGAGATGGCCGCAACGCTTGCCCTCGGTGTATTCACGAGCGGGCTTACCGAAAATGACCTTCTGGATAAAGCGGAGCACATAGGCAGCCGAAAGAATCATGACAAAGCCCATGATGCCGGCACAGAGCGCGCTCAAATCCCAGAGGGAAAGGAGCACGGAGAATTCCCCGACAAAGCCCGCGGTTCCGGGAACGGCAAGCGCCATGACGCCCGCAGCGCCGAATAGGAAACTGAATGCAGGATTCTTATGGGCAAGGCCACCCATCTCGTCGATATTGCGGGTGCCCGTCATGCGTTCGGCAACACCAATCAGGTAGTACTGCACACCGGCCGAAATACCGTGGGCAACCAGGAGCACGAGCACCGCGGGGAGCATCGCCTCGGAGAGGCTGAACACGCCCGCGACAGCAATGCCAAGGTGGCTCATGGAACTGAAGGCAAGGAGTTTCTTGCCGTCGGTTGCACGCAGCGCCATGAATGCGCCATAGACTGCAGAACCGAGCCCAAGCCAGACCATCGTGGAAACTTCCGTCATGTTGAACGGGAAAATCGGAAGCACCCATGCGACAAAGCCGAACACGCCCGCCTTACTCATCGCACCCGTAAGGATTGCAGAAAGCGGAGCCGGAGCCTCGGAATACGTGATAGCCTGCCAGCCGTGGAACGGGAATATCGGAGTCTTCACGATAAACGCAATCAGGAAGCTCATGAGGACAACCAGCTGGGTCGACTCCGGAACGCCCTGGATCGCAATTGCGAGGGACATCAGCAGAGAATTGTCGGCAATGGTAAGCAGGTACCACAGGGCGACCATCATCGGGGCAGAACCGACGAGCGTGTAAATCGCGAACGTCATCGCTGCCTTCTTGCGGTCCTCACCGCCGAAACTGGCAATGAGAATAGCGGCCGGAATCACCATGGCTTCAAAGAAGAAGAAGAACAGCACGGCGTCTGCGGCAAGGAATGTTCCGTTCATCGCGCCCATCAAGGCAAAGATGCCGATGGCGAAATTGCGGTAGTTCACGCCCAGGAGCCCACGGGCCGAAATCAGGGCGACCAGCGAAAGTCCGCAGGACAGGAACACCATCCAGGAGCCCAGACCGTGACTATACAGGTAATAGTAGGAAGGACCCTTGCAACCAGGAATCCAGAGCCATTCCACAGGAGATGTGGCGATATTCCCGCCAGAGACGAGAACAACGGACATTCCCAGGAACACTAGTCCGAAAAGGATTGCCATATGGGTCGCCGCCTTGAAATCCTCCTTGGAATTGAGGACCATCAGGATGGCGGCAGCAAACGGGGCGAGGACAAGGAGATGTAACAGCATTAGACCAAACCTCCAGTCAAAAGAACAACGACAACTAGAGCGACGACACCTAGGATACTAAGACCTAGTTGCAAGCGCACCTTGCGCACCTGGAACACCGTTACTCCGTCACCCAGAATAGTGGTGATGGCACCGAGTGTCCACTGGAAAGCCTGCAGAAGCGTGTCGACAATCTTTTCGCAAATCCAGGCAGCCACATTCACGCACTTCACGAAGAAGCCGTGCACGTAATCCCACATGAACGTCCAGCCGGCAGCATAGCCTTCGGGAGCGCTAGAGCCCTTGGCAGCCGGAATATGCGCATGCATCCAGCCCTTCCAGGCGATAAACATACCGAGCAGCGCGGCAAGCGTACCAAGCGCGGCAAAGATAATCGGGTTCACATGTTCAACAGAACGCGGAATGAATTCGCTCAGCAGGACTTCAGGATTGAGTGCCCTAGCCGGGTCAAAGCCCTGTGCCGCACTAAGCACCGGAGCGAGAGTGTCGGCAAAGAAACGCACGCCCATGGAATCGGCCCAGAGGTAACCGGCAAAGATAGAGCCGAACGTGAGCACGACCATCGGGATAAGCATCACGGCGGGAGCCTCGTGGATATGGGCCTCACTCTCCTTGCTTCCGCGGTAGCTACCGAAGAAGGTCATGATGATAAGGCGACCCATGTACACGGCAGTAATGACCGCAGTAAAGAGGCCAACCACATAGAAGATCTTGTTCATCGGAACGACAGGAGCAAGCCAGGAACCGGTAATCACCCAGGTGCAATCCGTGAAGATGCGTTCAAGGATGAGGTCCTTGGACCAGAAGCCCGCAAATCCCGGGAAGCCGACAATTGCGAGGAACGCAAAGATCATCACGCAGGCGGTAACAGGAGTCTTCTTGATAAGGCCACCCATATTGCGCATGTCTTGCTCGCCGCCCAGCGCGTGGATAACGGCACCGGCACCGAGGAAGAGCGAAGCCTTGAAGAAGGCATGGGTAAACACGTGGAAGATGGAGGCATCGAACGCCGAAGCGCCCGCGGCCATGAACATGTAACCGAGCTGGCTAATCGTCGAGTAGGCAAGCACCTTCTTGATGTCGTTCTGGAACAGGCCCGCAAAGGCAGCCCAGAAGGCAGTCAAGGCACCCACGACGAGAATGATGTTCAACACATCGGGGCAAAGCACAAACAAGTTCGAAAGACGGGCCACCAGGTACACGCCACTCGTGACCATGGTCGCAGCATGGATGAGGGCCGAAACCGGAGTCGGACCCGCCATGGCATCGGGCAACCAAGTGAGGAGCGGAATCTGCGCAGACTTACCCGTGCAACCCACAAAGAACAGCAAGCATGTAATGAAGAGCATCGGCATGATGAGTTCGACGTGACCGCCGGCCATCAGCATGCTGATGAAATGGTTGAGCAAGTCGTAATTGAGGACGCCTGCACCACCGAGAGTCACGAGGCTGAGCATACCGAGCAAGAACCCGATATCGCCCACGCGGTTCACGATGAAAGCCTTGTTCGCAGCCTTGCAGTTCTTGATGTCCTTGTTCCAAAAACCGATGAGCAGGTAAGAGCAGAGGCCCACACCTTCCCAACCGAGGAACGTAAGGAGCAGGTTGTCCGAAAGCACGAGCACAATCATGCTGAACAGGAACAGGTTGATGTAAGCGAAGAAGCGTGTGAAACCGCGGTCGCCATGCATGTAGCCTATGGAGTAGAGCGTGATGAGCGTGCCGATACCGGTCACGAACAGCAACATAATGCGGGAAAGGGCATCGAACTGGAATCCGATATCCACCTTCAGGAGAGGAATATCGATCCAGTTGCAAATCGTTTCGCGGAATCCGGATACGGGCATGTTCAGGGCAAGAACCGTCACGCAGGCAAACGAGAGCGCAGGGAGCAGCACGGCAATTGCACCGATAATGCCCTCGGGGGCGCCCTTCTTGTTACCCGAAGAGGAGACGGCGATTGCGCCCAGGATAATCGTTCCCAGCAACGGGAACAACGGAATTAGCCACAAAGGAATATTCGTCATCGATTAGCCCCTCATGTTGGAATAGGAATCCGCATCGATGCTTTCGCGGTTGCGGAAAATCAGGATGACCATCGCGAAACCGACGCACGCTTCGGCAGCAGCAATGGCGATAGAGAACAGCGGAATAATCTGGCCCGCAACACTAAGCTCGGCAGGGAGCGTCTTCGCGAATCCCACGAAGGAGAGGTTCACCGCATTCAGGGCAAGTTCAATACCCATGAGCACGAAGAAGATGTTCCTGCGCGTGAGGGCGACCAGGATGCCAATAGCAAAAATGGCGAGCGAAAGGATCTGGATGAAAATGGGTTGGAGTTCCATCAGTGATTATCCTCCGTATTTTCAGTTTCGATAGACCCGAGACGCTTCTTGGCCATGAGCACGGCGGCAACCATGGCAGAAAGCAGCAAGAGGCCGAGGATTTCGAAAAGGATGAAGTAACCGGGGCCGGTCTGTGCCACGTCGAAGAGAGTCTTGGACGTGAGCGCCACGGAGCCGCGGAGTGCCGTCGTGTCAAAGGCTATCGGGGCGCGAACGAGCGCAAACCCGACAAGGCCCGCAAGCACAGCCACCGCAGGCGCAATGAACAGCGAAACCTTGTCGAACATCGGGGTCTTCGAATCACGGGCACCGTTCAGCACCATGATGACGAACGTAACGAGCATCATAATAGCGCCGGCGTAGACCATGACCTGCACGACTCCGAGGAACGGGCTCCCGATAAGACCGTAGATACCGGCAAGGGAAACCATGGATGTCACCAGGGAAAGTGCGCCGTAAAGGGGATGACGGCTCAGGAGCACGCACACGGCGGCCCCGAGGGTAATCACGGCAAGAATGATGAAATAAATCAGGGCAAGCATTACTTAACCTCCATTCCCCAGACCTTGAGGGCCTCGGCATTCTTGGTCCCGCCCGGAGCCACCTGGCTCTGCGCGTCGTCGGGGTAATCCTTCGGATCCCAGGCGGTAAGAGTTTCAAGCGTCGCCACGAACTCGTCGCGGGTGCGGTGTTCGAACACGATTTCCTTCGTATCCATGCGGAGCGCATCCACCGGGCAGGCTTCCGCACACAGTCCGCAGAACACGCAAGTCAAGTGGTCGATATCGAAGCGTTTGACCTTCTTTTCGATACGCGGGTCATCGCTCGCCGTAGCCTCAATGAAGATGCAGTGCGCGGGGCAAGCCGCAGCGCACATGCCACAGGCAACGCAACGCGGAGTGCCATCGGGCCTCTTCATCAGGCGGTGCTTTGCACGGTAAGTACTGCGAACTTCCGGCTGGCCTTCCGGGTACGAAATCGTCGGCAACGTCTCGTAACGGAACAGACCGCGGGCGGCGTGCTTCAGAGTCGTGAACAGGCCGCGCAGGGCTTCAAAAATGTAGAGGCGTTCGACCCAGTTCATGGGCCTCTGTTTAATAACGCGCATTAGTTACCTCCTACAAGCTTCGCGATGACCGCAGTCACCACAAGGTTGATGAGGGCAATATTCAGGATAATCTTCCAGCCCAGGTGCATCACATGGTCATAGCGGAAGCGCGGGAGAGTCCAGCGGACCCAAATCCACACCCAGCAGAACAAGACGCTCTTCGCGACAAGCACGAGCAGGTGGATGAGCGCCGTACCGATTGCGGTAGCGAGGCTACCCACGGCAACGCCGTTCACGACCATGTTGGCCGGATTGTAGAAGAACCAGGCAGCCACACCGAGAATTGCAAGCACGGCGACAGCGGCCCAGGCGATAATCTTGTAGAGCTTGTATTCCTGGAGAATCTCGAAGCGGTTCGTAAGCTTGGTCGCAGCGAGCTTCTTGGAATAGCGGTGAATCATGTGCAGGAACGCGAGAGCGAGGAACACGAGCACGCCGCAGAGGACTGCGAGCGATCCACCCATGTGGGCCTGCATCGTCTCGGTCGTCACGAACGGCACCGAGTAACCGCCCAGGAAGAGCGTAGCGATAAGGAAGCTGTTGATGCAGATGTGCGAGTATTCACCCATGTAGAACAGGCCGAACTGCATGGCACCGTATTCAGTGTGGTAGCCGGCAACGAGTTCGGGTTCGCCTTCGGCGACGTCGAACGGAGCACGGCCAGTTTCAGCGATGCTAGCGATGAGGAAGCAGAAGAACGCCACCGGCTGGGCAACGATACCCCACACGTGGTGTTCCTGCCAGTTCACGATATCGGTCAGGTTGAAAGAACCCGCGAGGAGCAGGATGCCCATCATCGAGAGCCCGAGACAGACTTCGTAACTGATGGTCATGGAACTCGTACGCAGTGCACCGAGGAAGCTGTACTTGGACTTGGAAGCCCAACCGGCAAGCACGGCACCGTAGGCAGAAAGCGAGCTGAAGCCGAACAGCAGGAGCACGCCCACATCGGAATCGATGATGGAGCCAGCAATGCGGACGGTCTTGTCACCCCATTCGAACACCATCGGGCCGAACCACGGAATGACGCAGGGGCTAAGGAACACGATGGCAAACGGAATTGCCGGAGCCACGTAGTAGAGCACCTTGTTCACGCCAGCGGGGGCAAACATTTCCTTGAAGAACAACTTGGTGCCGTCGCACATGTTCTGCACGTAACCGAGCAAGCGGATCTTGCCAAAGAACGGAATCTTGATGTACGAACGGTTAGGCCCCTGACGGTCCTGCATGAAGCCCGCACCACGACGTTCCATCGGGATGAGCAACAGGATGTAGAGAACCGGAACAAAGCAGAACCCGAACTTGGCGATGGTAATTAACCATTCCACCCAGGTTTTGGATTCGATAATATCCATTAGGCGTTACCTCCTTCGAGCAACTTACCTGTACTCTTGATTGCATCGTAGGTGAGACCGGCGAGGACCGGCGCATACTCGCCCGCCTTCTTGAAGGCGTCGGCAGCGGCCTCGAACTTGGCTCCGGCCATGTGCGAAACAACCTCGTACGGAGCCCAGAGCTTTTCGTCGGGGCAAACCGGGCAGGCGTTCAACTTCTGCAAAATGTTCAGGCTGTTCACCATCGTGCCCTGGACTTCGCTCCAGTGGCGTACACCGATGGAAATAGTCGCGTTCTTCACCGTCTCGTCATCGAATGCCGAGAGTGCCACGCGGCAGTTCACCTTCTCGAGGGCCTTGGCCGCTGCCGGGTCCTCGCCGAAGAGGTTTGCGTTCACGGTCACAAGCGTTTCGAATTCCGCAGTACGCTTCATGAATTCGGAGACGTCGGCGAAGCCCATGAGCTTCATGCCGGCGCGGTTCGCCACCGGGTCACCGCTCTTCGCGATACCGTCGGGTTCACCCACCTTCAAAAGCGAGCCACCGAAGATTTCGGCACGGTCACCGAGGGAATCCTTGAGCATGCAGATTGCAGCGAGGTCTTCGATGGTGCAAGAACCACCAGCAACGATAGCGACCTTGCCGCTACCGAAGGTAACCTTGTGCACATCCATCGACGGCAAGCGGTTCTTGTCGAACTGCTGGAACGCAAGGCGGCTCGTGTTAGAAAGCCAACTGCGGTTCACGACCGGGTTGCAACGCGGCATCACGCGGTAGATGTGGCCGTCGGCGTAATCAAGCCAGATGTTTGCGCCGAGGGAATCGTCCATCGAAACCGTCGGCGTGTGAGAAAGGAGCCATACGCGCTTCTGGAAACGGAAGTACTTTGCCGTCATGGCGCCCACCGGGCACACATCCGTCACGCACAAGTCGTATTCGTGGTCGAGCTTTTCGCCCGGGAACGTAGTAATGTAAGTATGGTCAGCGCGGCCAGCGAGCTGCAACTGTTCAGAACCGGCGATGCTACGCATAAAGCGCACGCATCGGTCGCACTGCACACAGCGTTCTTCGTCAAGCAACACGCGGGGGCCAAGGTCCACATGCTTACCGCCACGCACCTGTCCCTTCGCATCGATAAACTGATGTTCCGGATTACCGTGGTAGTTCTTGCCGTATTCGGGGCGCATGCGGGATTCGTTCTGGCCCGCTTCCATGTAGTTCTCTTGCAGGGTGCATTCACCGGCCTTGTCGCAAATGGGGCAATCGAGCGGGTGGTTCACCAGCATGAATTCCTGGGTGGCCTTGCGGGCGTTCTTCACGCGGGCGCTAGAGGCCGGCGTAAAGATCTTCATGCCCGGCGTTACCGGCGTGTAGCAGGCAATCACCAGCATGCGGCCGCGGGGGCCTTCCTGTTCCACCAGGCACTGGCGGCAGTTACCCGATACCGGCAGGTAAGGATGGTAACATACGTGAGGAGTTTCAATCCCGACGGCCTTGAGGGCCTCGAGGAGGTTCGTATCGCCAGGAACCATCACCGGCTTGTCATCCACGAAGATTTCCACCTTCGGGCTATTCTCGGTCGGGAGTTTCGGCATGTTGTAGTAGTTACTCATATTATTACCAGAAAATTCCAGGACGGTAGGTTTCTTGAACACGCGGCTTGGCGTGGTCGGGATTCTTCGCGATATACTCATCAAAGTCCGCACGGAACTTTGCGCTGTAGCTGCTAACGGGGCCGCCGAGCGAGATGGACAGCGGGCAAATCGTCACGCCGCCAAAGCCGCCGCAGAGGCTCTGCATCAGTTCCACGTCGCCGTCGTGGCCCTTGCCTTCCACAATCAGGTTCAGCATGCGGTGCAACAGGCCCGTACCTTCGCGGCACGGAGTGCACTGGCCACAGGATTCGTGGCTGTAGAAGTTGCCGAGGCAGTTCAGCAGGTCGACCATGTTGTGCGTATCGTTAATCACGATCATGGCGCCCGAACCGAACATCGTCTTCATCGAGGCGAGGCATTCGTAATCCATCGTCGCGACAGCGGCTTCTTCGGCAGTCAAGGGTGCGCAAGAGGAACCGCCCGGCAGCACGGCCTTGAGCTTTCCGCCCACGACGCCGCCGGCATATTCGTTAATCATCGTCATCATCGGAGTTCCGAGAGGAGCCTCGTACACGCCCGGATTCTTCACGTCGCCACTGATGCAGAACACCTTCGTACCACCGGCACGGGGCGTACCCATCTTGGCGTATTCGCTCGGGTCATGCTGCAGAATCCACGGGAGAGCCATGATGGTTTCCACGTTGTTCACGCAAGTCGGGGACTTCCAGGCGCCGCTCACCGCCGGGAAAGGCGGCTTCAGGCGGGGCTGACCCTTCTGGCCTTCGAGCGAGTTGATAAGAGCAGTTTCTTCACCGCAGATGTAGGCGCCAGCGCCGCGATGTACGAAAATATCGAAGCAGAACTTGGTGCCCATAATATTTTCGCCGAGGTAACCGGCAGCGTATGCCTGGTTCAAAGCCTTGTTGATGCTCTCGATGCAGGGCAGGAACTCACCACGGCAGTAGATGTATGCCGCGCGGGAGCCGAGTGCCCAAGCCGCGATAATCAGGCCTTCGATAAGGCGGTGCGGATCTTCCATCATCAGGAAGTGGTCCTTGAACGTACCGCCTTCGCCTTCATCGGCGTTCACCACGATGTACACGGGCTTGCCGGAATTGCGGGGGACGAAACTCCACTTCATGCCCGTCGGGAAGCCTGCACCACCACGGCCACGCAGGTTAGAGCGCTGCACGTAGTCGATGAGCTCGAACTGGCTCATGTTGAACAGGCGTTCAGAAATATTCGCATAGCCGCCCAGCTTCTTGTAGACTTCGATGTCCTGGGCGCCCTTGCCAAAATTCGCTGTACAAACTTTTACACATTCAGCCATAATTACTTAGCCTCCTCGACCGGAGCCGGCTTCTGGGTGGTCACGGCCTCGTTAGAAGGCTTGGCCGTGCGTTCGCCGGAAGTGGCAATCATGCGGTACACATCGCCGACCTTGCCGGCAGTGTCCACAAACGCCTTGTCCTTCACGCCGGGCTCGCCAACGACATCCCACTTGGAGCCGTTCTTCTTTTCCACCACGATCTTCGTGAATTCGGGGGCGCCCTTCCATGTGAGGGTAGCGCCGTTCTCGTCGGCTTCTGCCTTCACGTTCAAAACCGGAGAGGGCGGAGCGTAGTCGGCAACCTGCGGCTTGGCAGTTGCGCCCGGAGCACCGGGGTGACCACAGTGCCCCTTCACCGTACCGCCCAGCACGTCGTGCTTCGGCATGTCGTTCACGTGGGCCTTGCACCAGTCGATAATGCGGTCGATGCTTTCTTCGGTAAGCGTCGTGCCGCGCTTCATCTTGAGCTCTCCGTCCACGACGTCGGTCGCGAAGTCATCGTTCACCAACATCATCGGGCCGTTGCCACAGCTACCCAGGCATTCCACCTGGAGGATAGTGAACATGCCGTCGGGAGTCGTCTCGCCGCTCTTGATGCCGAGCTTGTTCTCGACATACTTGATAAGCGGCATGGCGCCCTTGATGGTGCAGCTGATGTTGCGGCAGAACTGCAACAGGAACTTGCCCTTCGGAGCGTGGTTGTACATAGTGTAGAAGGTCGCGACACCAAGCGCATGGGCCGGAGCGCAACCGCAAACGTTAGCCGCCCAGCGGATACCTTCTGTGGGGACCCAGCCGAACACACCCTGCACGAGCCAGAGCACTTCAAGCAGTGCGCCCTGCCCCACCGGGTAGCGGCTCAGCAAGTCGGCACAGCGTTCCTTGATTTCGGGAGTGTTGAGCTTTTCGAGCACTTCCTTTGTCGGCGGCTGCGGGACTGCCTTGTGGACATGGCCAAAAGTCTGCGCCGGATCCGGGAGAGCCTCGATGGACTGCGTCGGACCGTCGAACTTCAGGCGGTTATTGGAGACAAACTGAACAGCACCAGTAATGTGATCTCTCATCGGTCAAGTTCTCCAGCAATGATGTTGAGGCCCGAAAGTACGGCCATGGAGTCGGCAAGCTGGCCACCTTCCACCAGTTCGTGGAATGCGGCAAACTGCGTGAGGCAGGGCGGACGCACCTTGATGCGGTACGGATGGCCACTGCCGTCAGAAACAATCGTGAAACCGAGTTCGCCGTTAGCGCATTCGCTACCGCAGTAGTATTCGCCTTCCGGCACGCGGATGCCTTCGTACACGCTCTTGAAGCGCCCGATAAGGCCTTCCATGTCCTGGTAGGCAAGCTTGTGCGCCGGCACGCGGATGCGTGGGTCGACGATGTCGACCGGCCCTGGCGTAAGGCGCTTCAGGGCCTGGCGCACGATCTTCACGGATTCCTCGATTTCGGCGAGACGCACCTGCAGGCGGTCGTTGCAGTCGCCCTGCGTGCCCACAACGACTTCCCAGTCGTAGGTCTCGTAATCGTAGTAAGGTTCATCCTTGCGCAGGTCGGATGCAACACCGGAGGCGCGCAGGCACGGGCCCGTCCAGCCGTAGCTGATGGCCTTTTCAGCACTGATCTTGCCGATGCCCACCGTACGGTCGAGGAAGATGCGGTTTCTATCCAAGCAGGCGTGCAAGTCCTTCAGGGCCTTCTCGGTAGATTCGAGGGCGGCGAGCACGTCGGCCTCGAAGCCTTCGTAGCTGTCGCGGTAGAGGCCGCCGATACGGGCATAGCTGTTGGTAAGGCGTGCACCCGTGAGCTTTTCCCAAATGCACATGATTTCTTCACGCGGGTTGAACGCGTACATGAACGGGGTCGTACCGCCCAAGTCCTGGAATGCGGCAGCAACGCACACGAAGTGGTCGTTGATACGGCTAAGTTCGTTCACAATCACGCGGAGCACCTTGCAGCGTTCCGTGATTTCCACTCCGAACATGTGTTCCACAGCGCGACAGTACGCAATGTTATTCATGATGGCCGAGCAGTAGTTGAGGCGGTCGGTATAGGGCAGCACCTGCTGCCAGGTACCGCGCTCCACCATCTTCTCGAACCCGCGGTGCAGGTAACCGATTTCTTCGACGCTAGCGACAATAGTTTCGCCGTCCATGGCGGCCATAAAGCGCAAGCAGCCGTGGGTAGCCGGGTGGCTCGGGCCCACGTTCAGGGGCATCAGGTTCAGCTTTTCGCCATTCTTATCCAGTACAATCATTCCTTGATACTCCCTTCCAAGAATTCGTTATCGTTAGGCTCCACTTCCTTGCTACGCTGGACGACCCTGTAGCCGAGGTCTTCCAGGCGCTTTTCCAGAGTGGGGAGCAGGTAGTCGTTCGTCGAGAGCCACTGGCGCTTCTGGGCAGGGTAATCCTTGCGAAGCGGATGGCCCACAAATTCCACGTGGTTCAACAGGCGGCGGAGGTCCGGATGGCCCTCGAACACGATTCCGAACTGGTCAAACACTTCGCGCTCGTACCAGTTGGCGTTCGCATAGAAGTCACAGAGCGTAGGCACCTTCAGGCTGGCCTCGGAGACCAGCACCTTAAGACGGAAGCGCAGACCAGGGTTCTCGATGCTCTTGAAGGAGTAAGAGACCGCAAAACGCGGGCCTTCGTGGTTCGGGTACGTCAGGTAGTCGATACCGGCGATATCCACGAGCATGTCGAGTTTCACTTCGGCGGTATCCTTGAGGAACTGGACCGCGTTGCGCAGGTAGCCCGCGCTAACGATGGCGGTCACGCCCCACTTGTCGAGCGTTTCCCTCTTGGCACCAAACATCTTTTCCAGGGCGGTGAAGATTTCTTCTGCTGTTTTCATCTTCTACTCCTTCCAGAATTGGGCTTTTTTCACAAGGTTCTGCTCTTTTTCCATCACAAAATCCTTGAGTTCCACGACCTTCTCGTGGGCAAATTCCTGTGCCTGCGCCTTGGCCTCGGCGGTCTTCGCCTTGATCATCTCGATCTGGTCCTTCACGCGTTCGGCACGCTGCTTCATGTAAGATTCGTCCTTGATCTTCTTCTGCAGGTCAAACATGGCATCGAAGAACGCCTCCGGACGGCTAGGGCAGCCACCGATATACACGTCCACCGGGATGATATGGTCGATACCCGGGACCGTGCAGTAGCAGTCGTAGAAACCGCCCGAGCAGGCGCATGCGCCCATCGCGATAACCCAGCGCGGTTCAGCCATCTGCTCGTAGATGCGCTTCAGGATCGGGGCCTGCTTGTACGTAATCGTGCCCGCGACGAGCAAGACGTCGGACTGGCGCGGCGTAAAACGAACATATTCTGAACCGATACGGGAAAGGTCGTAACGGCCCACTTCCGTACTCATGAATTCGATAGCGCAACATGCCGTACCGTAAGGGAACGGCCAAAGGGAATTCGTCCTGCCCCAGTTGACTAAAAAGTCTAGGGAGGTCGTTATGATGTTTGGCTTTTCTGCCTCAGCTGTCATAGAGGGTACCTCGTAAAATGCGCGTAAAAGATAGAAAAAACGCCAAAAAGCCGGGAGAATTTACACCCGATTGGAGCATTACAAAACCATCACGAATTTGATACGGAGACGCGTAACGCGTTGATTTTCAACGCGTTACAACACGGACGCTTTTTAACAGGCGATTAGACACACCAACGCTTGCAATATAGGTCCCGCGCGGAAGACCCCAAAGGCCCATTGCAAAAGCGTTTCCCGCAAAGCTATACTCGCGCAACAGGTTCCCCTGCATGTCGAACAGGCGTACGGTCTTTTCGCCCACAAACGGGGCGGTGATTTCGAGCGTATTGCCCGAAACGGACATACGCACCTGCGGGGCGGCAGCCGCAACACCCGCAATCGCGACGGTCGAAGACGAAATTCCAGAAGACGACATTCCGGAAGACGACGCCACACTAGACGACGAACCCGCGCTGCTCGAACTTTCCACAGACGAACTCGATTCCACCGGGCATTCCGAAATTTTCAAGGAACCAGACGCCGTAAAGCACGCCCTTTCGTTTCCGTCGTAAACCACGCTGTACACGCCCGGAACATTCGCCCTGCCGCCCGCATTGACAAAAGAAAAGTCCGCAAAATAGCCACCCGCCTTCACGTTCTGCTTCATCGCAATGCGCAGGTGATTGGCGTCCTTGTTGATGGCGTTCTCATCCTCGTATAGCCTGCTGTCGTAGTCGATATACCAGACCAACATCCCGCTGCCCGGCAACTTCAAATCGAACTTTTCGGAGGGTCGGTACTCCACTATATAGTACTCGTCCGTCCGGTTCGGGTTCGTAACCGAATATGCCTGCATATCCGCCAGTTTTTTCAACGAATACACAGAATCCGACTTGGAGATTTCATCCAGCGTGAGCCAGCCCAACGCCTCCCTCTCGAAAGCCGAAAAAGCCACTGGAATATTTCCTGCGTTCCAGCTCGTACCGCAGTACATGCCCTGCGACATCACGTCGTACCGGTCCGGCCCTACAACCATCCTACCGTTTTCATCCTTGGCGTAATGGTCCATGAGCCCGAGCACATGGCTGAACTCGTGCGCAAAAATACCCATCTGGTTAATCTGGGAATTGCTTGAGCCGTCGGCGTACTGCGCAATAAAGAGGTACTTGTCGAACGAATAGCCATTGGATTTAAAGCTCCCGTAACCCGACACGGAACCATTGTAGCTCATCTGGTACGCATGTCCCCAAAAGTTCTGGCTCTGCACGAGCGCGTCTTCTTCCATACCCGGGAACAAGAAAATGAAGCCATCGACAGCCGTGCCGCTCGAGCAGTACTTGTCGGCATTCGCTAGGAAATCAGAACGTTGGGCAAGCGCCTTGACTCCCGCCGCCGTAAGGGAGCCTTCGCTGAACTGGTTCCCCGTACCGAAACTGGTTAGCGACGCATTAATTTGTACCGGATACACATCGAAATGTGGGTTGAACCTGCCACCTGACGAATACAGGTAGT
>Ga0247609_10002406_pt1 | contig 19907 bp, 13 predicted proteins | sample 172DNAGHGlowgp2_FD_193487 | JGI IMG/M metagenome (GOLD analysis project Ga0247609, IMG submission 193487) | Sheep rumen microbial communities from Palmerston North, Manawatu-Wanganui, New Zealand - 1728 DNA GHGlow gp2 | ecosystem: Host-associated > Mammals > Digestive system > Stomach > Rumen ...
TTCGACATCAAACAGGGCAAAGGCAACGGTTTCCAGGACATCGCAGGCATGCAAGAGCTCAAGGACTACCTCAGCCAGCGCGTCATCTTCGTCATCAAAGACCACGAGCGTGCTGCCAAGTATCGCCTCACGCCACCTAACGGTATGCTTCTCTATGGTCCTCCGGGATGCGGTAAGACTTTCGTCGCTGAGAAGTTTGCCGAAGAGACGGGATTCAACTTCGCCCTCATCAAATCGTCGGATCTCTCCAGCTCCTTCGTCCATGGTTCGCAGGAGAAAATAGCCCAGCTGTTTAAACAGGCTGAGGCGAAAGCCCCCGTAGTCCTGTGCTTCGACGAGTTCGATGCCCTCGTGCCCGACCGTTCCAATCCGGGCAGTCAGTATGTCACCAGTGAGGTCAACGAATTCCTCACTCAGCTCAACAACTGCTCGCAGCGCGGCATCTTCGTCGTGGCCACCTCCAACCGACCGGACAAGATAGATCCCGCCGTGCTCCGTACCGGACGTATCGATAAGCAAGTCTATGTGCCTCTGCCGGATCGTGAGGCACGGCGTGAGATGTTCATGATTCACTTGAAGGGCCGTCCCTGCGGTGACATCGATGCTGACCGCCTTGCTGATCTCTCCGATGGCTACATCGCCAGTGACATCGCTTTCGTGGTCAACGACGCGGCCATGACAGCAGCTTTCACCGACCAAAACATCACACAGGAGATCCTCGAGACGGCTATCCACAACACCCGTCCCTCACTGCGCAAGGAGACCCTACGCACCTTTGACGACATACGCTGCCGCATGGAAGGTCAGGAACGCAGCAATGCCCTGCCGCACATCGGATTCACGTGAGAAAGTTGAAAGTTCTTCGAAGTATCGAAGCGACCAGAGGTTAAGCGGAGAGTTTCACCTATTTTATTAAATTTTAGCCTTATGAAAACAACAGAAATGGTTATGGACTTCTTGAAGAAGCAAGGCTTCTGCCCTGAAGTCGATGAAGACAATGGTAACATTATCTTTAAGTATCAGATGCTCACCTTTATCTTCTTCAACAATGATGAAGACGAAGAATTCTTCCAGCTCGCCTTCCCTGGCATCTTTGACGTTACAGAGGACAACCGTGAACTCGTTTTAGAAGCCGCAGATAAGGTCAATCGCACGGTTAAAGTAGCCAAGGTTATCACGGTCGGTGAAAGTGTGTGGGTTCTTTTCGAGAGCATCCTCGACCACTCTCCCGAAGTGGGCTCCATCATTGAGCGTGCCCTCGGCATTCTACAGCATGCTCGCCAAAGCTTCTACGAAGCCCTTGAATAGAACCGAAAAAAACATTGCCAAAGAGGAGTATAAAGACATGATGAAATCGTACTTCCCCCAACTGAAGCGTTGGTGCCAAACGTTGGATGTTAGTAACGATAAAGTCATGAATATTAACCCCGCTTTGGACTATGGCCATGTTGAAGCCGCGCAAGCGTGAGAGTATCACCAGATGGCCTTAGCTCTCTTCCCAACTTTGAAACGCTGGAAACTCGCCATTAACATATGAGATACTTCGTCGTATTCCTATCATTCGCTGGTGTGTATTGGGAGAGACGAAACTGCTGAACAAGCAATAAATAATAATCTAAAATGAATATCAGATTAGAGCAGCCAAATGACTATCTTGAGGTGGAGAACCTCACACGCGAGGCATTCTGGAACGTCTATCGTCCAGGATGCACAGAGCATTACGTGCTCAATCAGTATCGGACCAATCCTGATTTCATCCCTGAGCTTGACTTGGTGATGGAAAGGCTACGGGTAGGCGACGGCACGTCTGGAATGGAGGATAACCGCATCATCGGCCATGTCATGTTCTCGAAGGCCGAGATTATTCTTGATGATGGAACCAGCTTTCCTTCATGGACATTCGGTCCCATTAGCATCCACCCCGACTACAAGCGCAAAGGCTACGGTCTGAAGCTACTGAATTATGCCTTAGAAAAGGCCAAGGAAATGGGCATTGGTCTGCTACAGATGGAGGGAAATATCGAGTTCTATAAACACGCAGGTTTCGGCTTGGCCAGCAAGATGAAGATTCACTATCACGCCGAGCCGCGAGATGCCGAAGTGCCTTACTTCCTTGCCCAGGAGCTAATTCCTGGCTATTGGGGCAATCGTGAGGGAACCTATTGCCCTCCCAAGGGCTACTTCGTGGCCGACGAGAATCCAGAGGCCTTTGAGGCTTACGAAGCAACCTTCCCGCAAAAAAAGAAGACCTTGCAACCAGGACAACTTCCTCAGTTCTGCCAGAGCTGTGGAATGCCCCTCACGAAAAATGAAGACTGTGGTACTAACGCTGATGGCAGTACAAACTTCGACTACTGTCAGTACTGCTACAAAGAAGGCAAATTCTTGCAGGATTGTACGATGGAAGAGATGATTGAGCATTGTGCGCAATTCGTTGATAAGGTCAATAAGCAGATGCCCAAGCCGATGACCAAAGATGAATACAAGAAAATGATGCACGGTTTCTTCCCGATGCTAAAGCGATGGAGAAAATGATGGAAACAAATCGTATTATATTACGTCCTTGGCGAGACAGTGACGCGGAGACGTTGTTTAAATGGGCTTCCGATCCGGATGTGGGGCCTCGTGCAGGCTGGCCGCCGCATAAGAGTGTGGAGGAAAGTCTGGAGATTATCCGAACTGTATTTAATGATGCGACCAATACCTGGGCTATTGAGTTGAAAGAAACAGGCTTGCCGATAGGTGCCATGGGCTATGGTCCATCGTGTGAATGCGACCTGCCAGCCCGAGAGGGTGAACCGCTTATCGGCTATTGGGTGGCGAAGCCCTATTGGAATCAAGGTATCTGTACGGAGGCGCTACAGTTGATGATAGACCATATCCGACAGACGACTGATGTCAAATCGCTCATCAGCGGCCACTTCGTTGATAATCCCGCCTCAGGCCGAGTGATGGAAAAATGTGGTTTTGTCCCCACAGGCGAAACGTGCATCGATGCAAATCAGTATCAAGGTGAGAACAGACCTATCAGAGTATTAAGATTAGATCTTAACAAATGAAGATATGCAAACAATATCTTCGTAAAGACGAAAAGCAACGCCCTTACAAGCGAGGCATTTTCTGCTTCCATCACGGCGAACGTTATTAATGAGTTCTACGTGGCAGGGGCTGATGCCACCGCTTGTGTAAAATCGACGTGTTTCAATATGGCCAAAGCATCCTCGTTGCGATCTTCAGATCACAACGAGGATGTGTTGTTCAGAAGATGGATTCCTTGGTTTCGGTGGTGAGGAGTTCGAGCGCTTTCATGCCGATGACGGAGTTGCCTTTGGGGTTAAGACGTGGGCTCCACACGGCTACGGCATAGCGCTGGGGATAGATGGCAGCAATGCCTCCGCCTACGCCGCTCTTGCCTGGCAGACCTACGAGGTAGGAGAACTCGCCCGCTTCATCGTAGAAGCCGCAGGTCTGCATGATGGCATTCATACGTTTTACTTGTGACGAAGTGAGCTGTACCTTGCCGAAGATGAAGGGACGGCGGTGGTCGGCAAAGGGCAGAAAGGCCTGTGCCAGCTCGCGACAACTCATCTCGATGCTGCACATCATGCAATAGAACTGCAGCACACGTTCGATGTCGTTGTGTATGTTGCCATGATACTTAAGCAGGTTGGCGATGGCGGCATTGAGGTATCCCGTGGAACGCTCGGAGAAGGCTACGGTACGGTTGTAGTCGATGGTGTCGCAGCCAGAAAGCTGACGCACGAAGGCGAGGAAGTCGTGTTCGGGGTCGAGCAAGTGAGTGACGAGGATATCTGCCATGACGATGGCACCGGCATTGATGAACGGATTGCGCGGCACGCCTTGCTCCATCTCTAATTGGAAGAGGGAGTTAAAAGCAGTACCGGAAGGTTCCTTGCCCATACGCCGCCAAAGGTCGTCGCCCTCAAGGCTTAGTGCCATGGCTAATGCAAAGACCTTGGAGATGCTCTGAATAGAGAAACGAACATCGGCATTGCCGACAGCATACTGCTTGCCCTCGAGGGTATGAAGGCATATACCGCGTTGGTCGGGATTGACCTCGGCCAGGGCCGGGATATAATCTGCCTGACATCCTTCGCCAGCCAAAGGCTCGGTCTGGTTGAGGATGTCAGAAAGAATCTGCTGATAATTCATGATGTTTAATACAGTACTGCGGCGCACTGGGGTTGGATGGTGAGGGTGAGGCGACCGCGTTTGTCAAACTTGGGAACGGACTGCTGGGGCGTTTTGCCGTCGGGGCCATCGGTGAGGAGGGTGGCTTTCCCGATGGGGAAGCCATCGAGTACAGAGGGGTCGATGGTGATGGTCTTGGCGGCTGCCTCGGCGTTCATAGCGATGAGGTACCAGCGGTCGGCATTGCGGCGGGCCATGATGACGTACTTGCCGGGATAGCCGTCGATGAAGCGGGTTTCGTCCCACGTGGTGGGCACTTGTTTCATGAAATCGATTTCGAACTGCGGCTGTTCGGTGAGGTTGCGCGGAGTGAGGGCGAAGTTCTGACCGGAGGATTGGAAAGCAATGGCGGTGGCGAGCTCAAAGACATCAGAGGTGCGGCGGGTGTTGCCCTTGTCTGGATCTTTGTGCAGGCGCTTCTGAAGTACGGTGCCGCCATATTCCATCGAGGCAGTGGTGTTGCGTACAAAGGGATGGAGACAGGCATGTCGCGCTTCCATCTCGCAGAAGTCCTGACTGAAATAAAGGTTCTCAGAAGCGAGGACAGCTTCAGAACTACAGTAGTTGGGATACATACGTTCCCAGCCGCGAGGCAGGGTGCAGCCGTGACAGATCACTTGTATGCCGTAGTCGTTGGCATCGGAGAAGAGGCCTTCGTAAACGCGCATGGTTTCTTGCTTGTCCCCAGCGAAGAAGTCAACCTTGATGCCGGCTACGCCATGGTCGTGCAGCCATTTCATCTCCTTCTTGCGGACGATGGAGTTGTGCATCGCCTGACGAGCACATTGTGGAGCATCGTTCCAACCGCCGTTGCTGTTGTACCACACCCACGGACGAACACCTTTCTGCTTGCAGTAGGCAAAGAGCTTCTCCATGCCTTCGCGACCGATATGCTCGTACCAACCGCCGTCGATGAGACAGCCTTCCCAGCCGAGTGCAGCAGCGAGGTCGATGTATTTGATTTGGTCGTCGTAGTTGATGCTGGCATCCTGCCACATAATCCAAGACCATGTGTTGCGCGAGCCTTGATAGTCGATGCTGGGCTCGTAGAGGGGTTCGACGACATCCCAAGCAATGGTGGTCTCGACAATGGGTTTCAGCGAAGGGCCGAAGGTGAGGGTGCGCCAAGGGGTATAGCCGGTCATTTCATCGTTGGCACTGGTCTTGCAGTTGCCAAGGCCGAGCTGTGCACCTGTGCTGCCGAAGCCGTTGTTCTCGCCCTCCATGGGGAAAGCGATGGTGAAGAGGCCGTCGGGGGTGGCATCGGAGAGGTGGGTGCCGCAGTAGTTGCTGGTGACACCTGTCTCAGAAATCAAGAGCCAACCCTTGTCACCCTCATGGAACAGACAGGGGAAAGTCCAACCATGGCCGGATTGACTACGTTTTGTTATAGACTCGTCCCATATGTAGCCTTCTTCATAGCTGGGCTTGGTGCGCTTCCACCCAACCATCGGGTCGCTTTGTTGGCAGATGAAAGCGGTGGCATCGGTAGGGAGCCGGAAGCCGGAAGCTTCACCGTTGATGACGATGGCGCCAGTCTCGCCACCCTGCAGGAAGCGGTAGCGATAGGCAATATTGTTGTTGAAGACGGCAAATTGCACGGTCATTATTACCCCGCCATTTCTGCGTTGGGGCGTGGTGAGAACAAGCCCCAGACCATTCTCCTCGTTGTTGATCTCGCTTTGTTTGCCTTGACGGAGGTGGTAGCTGTGCTTGATGGTACCTTCGGGGCGAATTGCTTCCTTGAGGGTGAGATCCTTTGAGAAGTCGCCTACGTTGGTATATACACCGAGTGGAGAGTCGAGAAGCACGGGAATGTCAAGCGTGTCGGCCTTTGCTCCTTTCTTCTTGGCTTTTACGACGGTGCGGTAGCCGGCAGAGTAAGACAGCTTCCCATCGGCGAGTTTGACATCGAGATAGGTGAGGCCATCGGGTGAGAGCACTTTATACGTCTGGGCAAATGCAGACGAATAAAGCATAAATAATAAGGAAAAGATGACAAACGATAATTTAGTCGTTGCTTTCATAAGATGTTTATTTTGATGATTTGTAATATTTTAAGTGGCTCATTCCACGGGCTTCTGTAACGTGCGCTTTTCGAAATGATTGATGGCCTGTAGCATGAGGCGATGTCCCCTTTCAGCGATGGTCGCGCATTTGTCATAGTTGAAGTTGTAGCTATTCATGGGCAGTTCCATCAAAACGTCAGGCGGGGTGATATGTAGCTGTAGGCTGATATTCTTCTGAATGAGAATATGGAGGGAATCGGAAATGAGTGATATCGCGTTGACTTCAGCAAAGTCCGACCGTATGAGGCGGTTCATGATGGCAGGACGTCGGGACGGTTCAGGCGTCTTACGTCGGAGACGTCGTTCCGGCGCCGAAACATTTGATGCTACGAGCAGGTCGCCTTCTGTTCGGGCTACATATTCCAGCGGTAATCCATTGCTGATGGCCCCATCGATGAGATAAAGCTCATCATGTTCGACCGGGCGGAAAAACGTAGGCATGGAGATGGATGCCCGTATGGCTTCAAAGAGGCTTCCGCTGCGAAAGACAACAGCCGAATCCGTCCGCACGTCAGTAGCCACCGCACAGTAAGGGATGGGCAAGTCTTCGATGCGCACGTCGGGTACGATTTCCTGCAGACGGTTCATCACCCGTTCCCCTTTCACGAGGTGATTGATGCCCAGTGAGAAATCGATGAGTGAGAAGACATCGCGGCGTGTCAGGGTGCAGAACCATTCCTTGACTTCTTCGAGTCGTCCGGCGGCAAAGATGCCTCCGATGAGTGCACCCATGGAACTACCGGCCACGGAAGAAATCTCATAGCCTTTCTCCAAGAGAGCTTCGATGGCCCCAATATGTGCATAACCGCGGCAGCCTCCAGAGGAGAGCACCAGGGCGACTTTAGGTTTAGGCTTTATGTTGGATATTTCAGACATGATTGAAATAAGGTCTCAGAATTGCCACCCTCGGAAGAGTTTGCCACTGCCTTTGAGCTCGGCTCCGAAGTAGAATCCGACGTTGGTGGGCTGGTTGTAGCCGACGTTCTGCATGGTGACGGAGTGGCGGTAAACGGGTTCTGCGAGGAACGAGTGGAAACGGTATTTAGTAGGAATAGGGGTGATGTAAAGACGGAGGTGGCGGTTGTCGGCGGTGCGGGTGAGGACTTCTTCGCGCCAGTCGCCGAGGACGTCGGCGCAGAGTGCCGGATTGGACTTGGAGCCATTGTTAAAGGCGCAGTCGGAGAAGTGGGCGAGGGTAGTGGTGGAGCGGGAACTATACTTGCTCACCCTTTCGTGGTCGAGCAACTCCCGGCAAAGGTCGCCGTCCCACCAGATGCCAAAGTTGATGGGGATGCGGGCTGTGCTGTCAATGACTTCGCCGCGGACATTGCAAATGCCCCCCGAAGCCGATGACCACATCTCGAGGCCAGGGTTGTTGGGGTCTATGTCGGCAGCCATACAGCGACCGACGTCTGTGTTGGAGAGAATTTGGAAGATAACCTTACCGGATCGGGCATCACGTAGTTCGCTGCCATCGCGGCGGTTCTCGTGGCAATCCCATACCTGGAGGGCATTGTCAACGGGGGAACCGTCGCCCCCATTGCGTGCAGCAGGAGGGAAGAATGCCGTCAGATGCATGGCATCGCCGTGTCCCATACGGGTGTTGTATAGGCCGGTGCCGTCGTGGTCAACGGCCATGGAGCCGTAGGTGATTTCGTCACAACCGTCGCCATCGACGTCGGCAACGCGGAGGTTATGGTTGCCTTGCCCGGCATAGCTGCGCCATTCGGGAGTGTTGGTGTCGAAGAACCAACGAAGCTTTAAATCCTTGCCGTCGAAGTCGTAGGCGGCGATGCCGGTGCGGGTGTAGTAGCCGCGGCAGAAGATGGCGCTGAGGTGTTCGCCGTCGAGATAACCGCAAGCGGCAAGGAAACGGTCGCTGCGATTGGCATAGTTGTCGCCCCATTCGCGAAGATCACCGCGCTCAGGGATATAATCTACAGTCGAGACGGCACGGCCGGTCTTGCCTTCAAAGCAGGTAACCCATTCGGGGCCTTTGTAGATGAAGCCGCCTCGTGGAGCCCTACGGTCCATATTGTTCGGCCAGCCCGGGCCTCGGAACTGTTCGCCGGGGTTGTTGTTGGCCTGATAGGCAAGGGTGTCGGGATGGCGGACGTGGTCAGCCTCAGGATCGCCGATGATGTTGCCTTGACCATCGATGGCTCCGTCAGAGGTGCGGACGAGAAGCTCGGCGCAGCCGTCGCCATCGAGGTCGGCGACGATGAAGGGTGTATAGTGAGCACCGCTTCGGATGTTGGGGCCAAGGTTAACGCGCCACATGGAAGTGCCGTCCAAGCGTAAAGCCTCGAGGATTGTGGGCGAGGTGATGCCGCTTTGGCTGTTATCTTTGGAGTTGGAAGGATCCCATTTGAGGACGATTTCAAGCTGTCCGTCGCCGTCGAGGTCGGCCATGGTGGCATCGTTGGCGTTGTAGGTGACCGGGAAGCGTTGCGAGCCGGTTGCAACGGATGGAACGGGAGGGGTGAGTGGGATGTCGAGGTAACCGATGGGCGCATTGGCGGGAAGGGTGAAGTAACCCGTCAGGAAAGAGAGGGGAGCTTTGGGGAGGGGGCGGGGTTTGTAATGACGATGCCCTTTGTGGTGCGGACGTTCTTTGGTACGTATGACAGAGCGAACGGTGTAGGTGGTCGCTGTGGTGGCAGTATTGTGATCCATGAGGAAAGTCGCAGCCTTGGGGCCTCTTTTCCCAATAATCTTGTTATCGCGCAATACTTCAAAGCTGATGTCCAGCGGGTCGGTGTCGAGGTAGCGCCATTGGATGCAAACGGAATCCGGCGAGACGCGGAATGCCACTACGCCGCGGTCGATGTTTTCGCGGTGAAGGCGCGAGTAGTCGTACGCCGTTTGTGCGAAGGACTGTATAGACCCTGCGAATGATGCCGCCAAGAAGGCGAGGACGGCAAAACTCCAATGGGTGATAAAGGTTGTTTTTCTCATGATGGGTCGGGTGTTAGGGGTTCCTGATTTGTGTCGTGTATAGGTTCTGGCTGTTGTCCGCTGATGCTAAGGAAGTGCTCTATCCGATCCCTCACCTGTTGCATTTGCGGTGCGTCCTTGAATGCCGTGTTCTTCTTGAGCACAATCTCTACGGGCATCACGCTATGCTGGTATCCCGACAGCTCGCATTGGCGCTGTTTGGCGTGCATGGCCAGTTCGCGGATCTCGCGTTCACGTTCTTTGCGCAGCATCGTGCAGATGGGTTCGAGCAAGGGCGTCACGACGTTTTCGAAGAGCGTGTGACCTTGTATATATAAATAGGTGGTTTCGGGCGTCACTCCGAGCTTCTCCTGCAATTCTGTTCTCAAGTCAGGATAGGATTTCTTAGCCTCGGGAAAGTGCCGTTGCAACCATGCTATCTTCTGGTTGACGCGTCGCCGCAGCAAAGCCAAGGATTCTTCGGGCTGACGAGTGTTGATGTTGCGGAAGCTGATGAATCCGCAGAAGTCCATCATCGTGAACGTCTTGTATTTGTCGTGGCGATAGCACCAGATGTTCCATACGAAGAGCGGCCAGATAATCTTGCTGTACTCGCTCATGAAGGCTTCGAAGTCGAGTGTCGGACGATCGTTGAGCGTTGCCGTGACCACGACGCGGTGGAGCGAGGGTGCGTAGCACTGATAATTCTCGATGGCATAGACGAAGGTATGGATGACGTAAGGCGAATGGTTGATGAACCGTCCTTCCTCGCGGGTGTCTTGGAGCAGGTAGTCGTAGTCGGCATCGACGCAGGCAATCATAGCCTCTCCGAGTTGGTCTGCATTCATGAGGTTCAGTAAAGCCTGGCGTTTGCCTTTGCCCAGATTGTCGCGCGACGGCAACTTGATTTCGAAGTATCGCGACTCCGTCTCGTAGTCGTCGAGAATTGATCTCCAGAATGCGATGTCATCGAAGCTCTCCACATAAGCGACAATACGGCTCCTTGCCCGCGAAGGTCGCAGGTGGTTGGCCGCTTCGAAGTAGGCCGAATTGAGGTTCTGGTTTAAGCGTCTGGCCATGACTATTCAACGACAATGTCTTCAACGTCGGTGACGCAGTCCGTCCATCCGTTCATGATGACGGCCGGGGAGTGGGTCGTAAGGATGACTTGTGCATTGGGATTGAGTTCGGTGATCAGATCGAGCAGTCGCTGCTGCCATTCGATATGGAGGCTGATCTCCGGTTCGTCCATGAGCAGGACATAGGGTTCGCGGTTTTCGACGAGCACGGTGAGCAGGATGATGAGCATCTGTTTCTCGCCCGACGAGAGGAGGTAGGGCGTGAGCCGTTCTCCGAGGTGCTGGAAGAAGATCTCGTTGCTCGTTCTGTCGATCTTCTTTCCCGTCGCTTCGAAGAGCTGGTCCACGAGGTCTTGGAAATGGGCTTTCTCCTGTGCGATCTCTGCTGCCTTCTGCTGAGCTTCAGGGTCGGCAGCTGTGAATAGGCCTACGATGCGGTTGCTCTGGCTGACTTGATAGTCGAGGTATCGCCGCTGCAGCTGGTAGAGCTGCCAGTCGAGTTCCGTGGTGAGGCGTGCTTCCATCACCTTATTTAATATGTCGGCGCTGACGAGCGGTCGGTCCACGCCACGGATGACGTCGAATCGCACGCTGTCGGCTTCCTCAGGCACGAATGTCAGGTGTACGCCGAGGCTGTTGTAGTCGCGCTCCAGTTCCTCCTTGCCTTGAGTGAGGCGTCGGATGGTTTTGCGCAGGATGGTGCTCTTGCCAACGCCGTTGATGCCGCTGAGCACGTTCACCCCGGGGCGGAGATCCCACACGATGTGTCGTGTGCCTCGCCATAGCGAGTCGATCTCAATTCGTTTGATATAATTTGCTGTCATATCCTTTGGATTTATCCTTTTCGGCCGTAAAGATAATAAAAAGTTGAAAGCTGAAAGTTGAAAGTTGAAAGTTTTTCTTTCCAATCATGCATTTTTTACTTTTCACGCCATTATTTTTCACTTTTCACACCTCCACATTTCACTTTTTATGTACCTTTGCAGCCAAATCAAGCATAAAAATAGCGTATGGACTATATATTTGAAACCACCATGGAGGTTCGTGACTACGAGTGTGACATCGAGGGCATCGTCAATAACGCCAACTACCTGCATTATGCCGAGCACACCCGTCACCTTTTCCTGCGTTCCATCGGCGTCAGCTTTGCCCAGTTGCACGAACAGGGTCAGGATGCTGTTGTAGCCCGCATGAAGCTGGACTTCAAGACGCCGCTCCGCTGCGACGACCGCTTCGTCTCGCGCCTGTCCTTGGAAAAGGACAGCGTCAAGTACATCTTCCATCAGGCTATCTACCGCGAGTCGGACATGGCGCTGTGCTTCCGGGGCGACATCACCTTGGTCTGCCTCATCAATGGCCAGCTGGCCCGTACGTCGGCTTACGACGAAGCATTCAGTCGTTTCCTTTCTTAGGGAACACTTTCTCCTCCACCAACTGGAATATCACGAACAACGACGGCACGAAAAGGATCAGCGCCATCGTGCCGACGAGCATTCCGCCCACGGTGCCCACGCCCAGCGAACGGTTGCCGTTGGCGCCTGCTCCCGTGGCAAAGATCATGGGCAACAGACCGAAGACCATCGTCAGCGAAGTCATGAGGATGGGGCGCAGGCGCACCTTAGCCGCCGAGATGGCCGCCATGGGAATCGTCATCCCCTTGCGGCGACGTTCCGAAGCATATTCTGTCAACAGGATAGCCGTCTTCGATAACAGGCCGATGAGCATGATCACACCCGTCTGCATATAGATATTGTTTTCCAGACCGAACCATCGCGCAAAGAGGAACGAGCCCATCAGTCCGAAGGGCACGCTCAGGATGATGGCCAGCGGCATGAAGAGGCTTTCGTACAACGCGCAGAGGATGAGATAGATGAAGATGATGCATGCAGCGAAGACGTAGATGGTGTGCTGTCCGGCCGAAGCTTCCTCGCGGCTCATGCCGGCAAATTCGTAGCCGTAGCCTTCGGGCAGCACTCGTGCCGCCTCTTCGCGAACAGCCTGCAAGGCCTGGCCTGAGCTGTAGCCGCGTTCGGGCATACCGCTCACCTGGATGGCGGGGAAGAGGTTGAAGCGCGTCAGGTTGGCTGTGCCGAGGATGGGCGTCAGTGTGACGAAGCCTGAGATGGGAGCCATGGAACCGTCATTCGCGCGAACATATATATTATTCAGTGCCTGTTTGTCCAGACGGGCCGTGACCTCAGCCTGCACCATCACGCGGTAGAGCTTCGAGAACTTGTTCATGTTGGAGGAATAGCTACCGCCGATGTAGCCCGAGAGACACGACAGGACATCGGAGGGCGAGATGCCAGCTCGTTTGCAGCGGGCCGCATCGACCGAGAGGCGATACTGCGGGTAGCGGTTGTTGAACGATGTCTGCGAACGTGAGATCTCAGGGCGTGCCTGCAGGGCTGCGATGAGGCGGTTGGTGACCGCCATGAGTGAGTCCACGCCGCGGTCCTGATGGTCCTGCACCTGCATCTCAAAACCGTTCGTGGCACCGTAGCCGCTGATCATCGGTTGTGTGAAAGCCATGATCTTGGCCTCGCTGATGTCGGCTACGCGACGGTTCACCTCAGCCATCACGCTCTTCAGGTCGTCGCCTTTGCCCTTGCGTTCGTCCCAGTTCTTCAGTCGCAGCAGGAACATACCGTTGTTGGAACTTTGTCCGGCCATGCGGCTGACCCCCACGCTCTTGGAGTAGGCTTTGATCTGTGGCAGATCGGTGATGCGTTTCTCGACGAGGTTCATCATGGCGTGAGTATGCTGTTTGGTGCTTCCCGGCTGTGTCTGCACGGTAATGTAGATCACACCCATGTCCTCGTCGGGCACAAGTGCCGTTTTCGTGGTCGAAAGGAGATAGTAGAAGAGGAGCAAGGCCGCGACGACGGCGAGTATGACCAGCCAGATGTGACGCATGAGGAAGCCTACACCTCGCTTATAACGTGCCACGATGGTGGCTTGCACATTCTTCAGACGGCTCAAAGCAGTCTGTTTAGGCTGTTCTTTCCCGTTGCGCGGTTTCAGGAAATGTGCACACAAAGCGGGGCTGAGCGTCAAGGCGTTAATCATCGAGATGAGCACAGCCACAGCCATCGTCAGACCGAACTGCGTGTAGAAAATGCCGCTCGTGCCGCCCATGAAACACACTGGAATGAACACCGCCATGAAGACCAGCGTGGAAGTGATGAGTGCCGTGGTCACGTTGCCCATGGCAGCGAGCGTCGCATTACGGGGATTCCGCTCACCAGCATCGAACTGCGCTTGTGTGGCTTCCGCCACCACGATGGCATCGTCAACGACCGTTCCGATGACCAGCACCAAGGCAAACAGTGTCAGCGTGTTGAGCGAGAAGTTGGCGACGTAGAGGAAACCGAACGTACCGACCAGGGACACCACGATGGCAATGAGGGGAATCAGCGTGGCACGCCAGTTGCGCAGGAACAGCAGCACCACCAGCACCACCAACACGATGGCTTCCAGCAACGTACGTTCAACGCTGTTGATCGAGGCATCGAGGAAATCCTTGGTGGACATCATGTCGATCAGTTCCATGTCGGCCGGCAGGTCGTGGCGGATTTCCTCGACGAGTTTGTCAATGGCAATGATGATTTCGTTGGCGTTGGAGCCGGGCGTCTGCGAGATCATACATGTTGATCCAGGATGCCCGTTGATCTCGCCCTCGATGGCGTACCCCTGCAAACCCATCTCGATGCGTGCCACATCCTTGAGCCGTAGCACGCTGCCGTCGGGCTGGCTGCGAATGACCAGGTTCTCATAGTCGCTCTCTTCTTCGTAGCGTCCCCTGTATTTGAGGACGTACTGGAACGTATTCTCGCTCTCTTCGCCCAGCGTTCCGGCAGGACTTTCCACGTTCTGTTCAGCCAGCACGGCTGTGATGTCCGACGGCATCAGGTGATGCTGTGCCATCTTCGCCGGGTCGAGCCAGATGCGCATGGAGTAGTTGGAACCATAGACATCAACCTCACCTACGCCGGGCACACGGGACAGGCGCGGCTCGATGTTGATCTTGAAATAATTATTAAGGAACGCGAGGTCGTAAGTGCCGTTGGGGCTGTAAAGACCAAGCGATTTCAGCGTGGATGTCTGACGGCGTACGACATTGACACCCGTTCGGGTCACCTCGGCCGGCAGCAGCCCTTGTGCCTGTGCCACGCGGTTCTGCACGTTCACCGTCGCCATGTCGGGGTCGGTGCCCTGCTTGAAGAACACGTTGATATTGGCCGATCCGTTGTTTGAGGCGTTCGATGTCATGTAGATCATGTTCTCCACGCCGTTGATGGCTTCCTCCAGCGGCACGACAACCGACTTCTGCAACGTCTCGGCGTTGGCTCCGGTATAGGAGGCTCTCACGCTCACCGTTGGGGGCGCAATATCCGGGAACTGTTCAATAGGCAACTGCGTGAGGCCGATGGCTCCCACGATGATAATCATCACGGAAATAACTCCCGAGAGGATAGGGCGGTCGATGAATAGTCGAACGTTCAGCATGTCGTGTTGTTGATAGCGTCGGTAAATAATTCGGTGCAAAGATACAACTTTTCAGGCAAAAGCACTGCTTCGCACTCAACTTTTCTGTATCTTTGCAGCGAAAAACAGGAAAAGACATGGCAGACAACCCCATTTCGGTTCTTCAATGGCAGCGAACCCTTCTGCAGGCAGAGTATGCTTACGAGAAGGAGGAGTTCCAACGGCTGACCGAAGCCACCGGCATCGATCGCAAGGTGGAACGGGGCATTGCGTGGTATCCTTTGACCATCGGACGGAGCTACCACAACTCGTTGGACCAGTTTGTGGTGGAGGTCTCAAGACCCACCCCCGGCTCCTTCCGTCAGGGTAGCGAGAAGGCTGGTGCAAAAGATTCAACGGGAATTACAAGTTCCACTGAAGATATAGAGGACGCCGAGCCTACGCTCTTCGAGCCGGGCAAACCCGTGTGTTTCTTCTCGCAGGATGCTTCGGGCGATCGCCACGGCACAGGCGGGCTGCTTCATTATTATCCGTTCGTGGCGCAGGTGAGCTATGTCGAGAACGATCGCATGGTCATCGCCTTGCCTTCGCCCGCCGCGCTGGAACAGCTTCGTGATGCCTATCGCCTCGGCGTGCAGCTCTATTTGGACGAACAGACCTATCGCCTCATGTTCGAGGCACTGGACGATGTCATCAATGCCAAGCACGGTCGGTTGGCGGATCTGCGCGAGATGTTTCATTCAACCCTTCCTTGTGGCAAGTTCACGTTTGATGCCGTGCGCTTCCCGTGGCTCAACACGAGCCAGCAGGCGGCTGTCAACGAAGTGCTGTGGGCCAAGGATGTAGCTGTCGTCCACGGCCCGCCGGGAACGGGCAAGACCACGACGCTCGTCGAGGCCATCTACGAGACGTTGCGCCGCGAGAACCAGGTGCTGGTATGTGCCCAATCGAATATGGCGGTGGATTGGATTTCAGAGAAACTCGTCGATCGCGGTGTCAGCGTCCTGCGCATCGGCAATCCTACCCGCGTCACCGATAAGATGCTCTCGTTCACCTATGAGCGTCGCTTCGAGAGCCATCCGCTCTACACCGAGTTGTGGGCAGTGCGCAAGGCCATCCGTGATATCTATGCGTCGAAGAGCGGCAACAGCGAGAGCCGTCATCAGAAGATTGCACGTCTCAAGGACCGGGCCACCGATCTCGAATACACCATCAACCAAGCTATCTTTGCCGACGCCAAAGTCATAGCCTCTACGTTGGCCGGCTCTGCCAACCGTCTGCTCATGGGCATGAAATTCGGCTCGTTGTTCATCGACGAAGCCGCTCAAGCCCTGGAAGCCGCCTGCTGGATTGCCATCCGCAAGGCGCACCGCGTCATCCTCGCCGGCGACCATCGTCAGCTGCCGCCGACCATCAAATCGCCCGAAGCCATGCGTGGCGGTTTGGACAAGACGCTTATGCAGTATATTGTCGAGAACAAGCCGAAGGCCGTCTCGTTGCTCACCGTCCAGTACCGTATGTGCGACACCATCATGCAGTTCCCCAATCATGAGTTCTACGAAGGGAAGCTCCAGAGTGCTCCCGAAGTGAAGTATCGCGGGATCCTGGATTGGGACACGGCGGTGGAGTGGGTGGACAGCGGGGCAGAAGCAGAGTCCTCTGCCGGCCTTTCCAGGGTAAATGTTGCGGAGGCCGAGCTTACGCTGGCCACTCTCCAGCGCTATTTCGAGAAGATCGGGAAGGAACGGTTGCTGGAAGAGAACGTCGATGTGGGCATCATATCGCCGTACAAAGGGCAAGTGGCATTGCTGCGGCGTATGCTGCGACGTGATAAATACTGGAAGCCCTTCCGCCGGCTCATCACCGTCAACACCGTCGATGGCTTCCAGGGTCAGGAGCGCGATGTCATCGTCATCAGCCTCGTGCGCAGCAATGATGACGGCAACATCGGTTTCCTCCATGATTTGCGCCGCATGAACGTGGCCATCACCCGTGCCAGAATGAAGCTGCTGATCATCGGCGACCGCTCCACGCTCTGCCGTTTCCCCTTCTATCGACGCTTGGCGGAGTACATCGACGAGCACTACTGATTCCGCTTGTTTTGTTTTGATAAAATAACACGCCTATGCAAGAAAGCAATCTTGCATAGGCGTGTTGGCATTTTCGTATAGGCGTGATTGGCGATACGCCTATACGTGTTTTTTATTTGAAGGAGAATTCAAACATGGTCATCGTGTAGGGCTGAATGAGATGTGTGAAGCGTTTGCCGACGGTGCGCGTACGGTGGCGTGGTGCCACGGGCTGTGCTTCGTAGTTGTTCTCGATGTTGGACGCATCGGGCATCAGGATGCCGGAGTCGTCGAACGCGCCTACGGTGGTCTCGTCGCATTGCTTGCCGAGGCCCTTGAAGCGGCTGAGGTCAATCGTGGCATTCTTCATGTCGGCGCTGGCGTTGACGATCTTCACGAACAGTTGTCCAGTCTTCGTGTTCACCACGACGGACTGCGCCTGTTTGTCGGTGGCGCCTTCGATGGTCACGCAGTCGCCGTAGTAGTGTTGTCCGGCAGAGCGGCCAAACAGCTGCTGCACGAAATAGCTGCAGGTGAGGTACGGGCGTTCGTTGTCGAAATAGATGAGGTCGGGGTTCCAGTTGGTGGCTCCCTTGCGGGCAAAGAGCGGAGCGTAGGAGGTCATGCAGACCACGTCACCGTTGCGCTCGACGTGCATGAGATAGAGCCCTTCGGCCAGCGCGTCGATGAGTTTCTTGTCCTTAGCGGCGTATTCGCCGAGATAGACCTTCGTCTTGCGGTCGCGGGGATAGTTGTCGTACTGACGGCTGGTGAGGAAGTAGTCGCGCGGTTCGTAGTAGTGCTCGTCGAGGATGGGGACGTTCAGCTCGGTGGCGATGCGCCAACCGTTGTCGTAGTCGGGGTTACCGGCGTGCGAGCCGGGACCGGCTGTGCCTACGATGATGATTTCGGGATGTGCCTCGCGTACCTTATTATATATATAGGTGAAGCGCTCTTCGAACTCGGGTGTGATCTTTTCCTCATTGCCCAATCCGAGGTATTTGAGGTTGAAGGGTTCGGGGTGGCCGGCGTCGGCACGCATCTTGGCCCATTTGTTGGTGGCGGGGTCGCCGTTGGCCCAATCGATGAGGTCCAGTGCGTCCTCGACCCATTCGTCCATCTTGTCCATCGGCACGACATCCTGTGCCTGGCCTTTCATGCCCCATCCGCCGTTGGTACCCTGGCAGCTGACGCCGCAGGGGAGGATGGGAAGCGGTTGCATGTTCAGGTCCTCGCAGAACTGGAAGTACTCGTAGTAGCCGAGACCCATGGACTGATGGTAGCCCCATGTGTTCTTGAGTGCACGGCGCTCATGACGGGGACCGATGGTTGTCTTCCAGCGGTAGGTGTTCCAGAAACCGTCGCCGCCGCCATGGACCACGCAACCGCCGGGGAAGCGCATGAACTTAGGTTGCAGGGCTGCCAGAGCCAGGGCGAGGTCTTTGCGCAGACCGTGGCCTTTGTACGTATCCTCAGGCATCAGCGAAGCGAAGTCGATGTCGAGATCGCCCGGCGTGAGCACAAGAATCTGAAGCACGGCATTGGCGGCACTCTCCGACGGCACGAGCACCGTCTCGCATTTCTGCCATTCGTTGGAGTAGGTCGTGAGGTTGGCTTCAGCCAGCAGCTTGGGCGACTTGCCCCAGCCTTGAGGCACGACGAGCGCCACGCGCAGCTGCTTCAGACCCTCAGAGGCATTGCGCAGGAAAACGGAGAAATCGTAGCAGGCACCGGCGCGGACATTGATGCCGTCGAAGCCGCTGTTCTCGAGGCCGAAGCCTGTCCAGCCGTCGAAATCGTAGTAGTGGCCTACGCGTTCGGTGTGCAAACGCATGTAAGTGGGGTTGTTGACGTGGAGTGGGCGGTCCATGCGGATCTCAACGTGGCCGAGTGAGTGGCCGGGACGGATCATGCGCCAAGCGGTGCCGGGTCCCCAACCGTCGCGCTCCGTGGGGTTGTACTCGAACGAGCCGTTCTGGAGGAGCTCGGCATAGAGGCCGCCGTCGGCACTGCTGCTGATGTCCTCGAAGAAGATGCCGAGGAGTTCGTCGCTGATGGCTTTGCCTCCAGCGGGGAGGACAATGTTCTTGCGGGCGGCTTGACCCGAGAGGCTTGCTGCGAGAAGGCAGACTAAGAGGCAGAGTTTCTTCATCGTCATAAGAATCTAATTTAGGGATTAACGGATATTCATTTTGTCGCAAAGGTAGGTGTTTTTTTACAAAATAACTGCTTCTCAGGCCTTTTTTTTATCCCAAGTGACGTTATTGCAACAATCTGAGACATGAAAGGACGTTTGAGACGCAGATTTTGCTTATCTTTGCCGACAGATAAGTGTTTAATCGCAAAAGTTAATCTCAAAATGAAGAAACTGGTTTTCACGCTTCTCTTTGTAGCGGCTCATCTCACGGCTTTTGCCGATGGCGAAAAGATTCAGAACCCCATGCTGTGGGCTGACGTGCCCGATCCCGATGTCATCCGTGTGGAGGATACTTTTTACTTAATCTCCACGACGATGCACCTCATGCCTGGTGCGCCGGTCATGCGTTCCAAGGATCTTAAGAATTGGGAGACCGTCGGCTACGTGTTCGACCGTCTGACCGATTCGCCCAAGTACGATCTCCTCGAAGGCACGGTCTATGGCCGTGGACAGTGGGCGACATCGTTGAAGTACCACGATGGTAAGTTCTACGCCTTGTTCGCTCCCAACGAGGGCGGCCCGATGGCCGACACCTATATCTGTACGGCGCCGAAGGCCGAAGGGCCATGGACCATCCATTCTCGTCTGCGCCACTTCCACGATGCCACGCTCTTCTTCGACGACGACGGCACGCCCTACGTGTTCTTCGGCACAGGCGAGATGTGTCAGCTGTCGCGCGACCTGAAAAGCGTCGTCGAGGGCAGCTATCGCCATTACTTCGAGCGTGAGGCCGATGAGCGCGGACTGCTCGAAGGCACTCGTGTCATCAAGCACAACGGCACCTATTATGCCCTGCTCATCTCCCACGTTTACGCTCCTGGTCGGCATCGTCGCGAAGTATGCTATCGCACGAAGG
>Ga0247609_10002408_pt1 | contig 19899 bp, 30 predicted proteins | sample 172DNAGHGlowgp2_FD_193487 | JGI IMG/M metagenome (GOLD analysis project Ga0247609, IMG submission 193487) | Sheep rumen microbial communities from Palmerston North, Manawatu-Wanganui, New Zealand - 1728 DNA GHGlow gp2 | ecosystem: Host-associated > Mammals > Digestive system > Stomach > Rumen ...
GTCGCCAGTGGCGTTATAGTATACCATGCGCCCGCTTTGGCGGTCGATTACATACTGGCTGCGCAAGCCTAGTGGGTTGGTCTCATAATCATAATCGTCAACTTCGACTGGGCCAGCCCAAACAGTCATAATACGATGCTTATCGTCGATATAATAAGTCGTATTGACGCTCGTGACGTGAACAAGGCAATCTGCGATGTCGCGTAGGCCTTCCTTGGTATCTAAAACGATACTCGGGATTACAGCCGTGTACGGGCAGCGCGGTTTGCAAGGGCGGAAACAGCCCGGAACCTTTTTGCCATATTCATCTGTTACAAATGAATCTTCCATACCCTCATTATAAGGGGGTTTTACTGGTCTTGTATTTTTTTGTCGAAGCGGTTTTTCTCAGCCGGGGTCAGCTTGGAGAGAGGGACGATGATTGTGAGATTATCTATCTGCTCAGAGAAACCTCTCTTGCGCGCCCAGGTGAACATTTTATAGTCGTAATTTGTTATTACATAGCAGTCGACGGCGCCAATACGCGGCTCAATACGGCGTTCAAGTGTCACGCGGTTAAGCGGCATATCTGGGTCGAGCTTTTTCATGCGAAAGTAAAAGCGGAACGCGAATTGGTAAGCGTTCAAGAACAGCTCCTTCGGGTCGGTCTCCTTTTCCATCTCGTTAAAAGCAGCGTCTAACATATTGAAGATGTCGTCGCGCTCCATATTCTCAGCTAGCTCTGCCGACTTCGAGATAAGCGACGAGATAGTTCCCCAGCCTTGAATTGAGTCGCCCTTTTCGATATTCGCAATTTCTTCCATCTAAATCTCTCCTTTCGCCTCTTTTAGCCGCTCGGTGCCAAACGTTAACCCTCTCACTCTCGGGAACGCGTCGCACACGGCTTTCACATTTCTAATGTCATCGTCGACGAAGAACACTGAGCCGTATTCGATTTTCTCGTTTTTTAGTTGCTCCATAATCTTGCTGACCTGTTGCACTTTAATCAGTGGAGATGGGGCATAGTCGCCGTTCTTCCGGTAGAAGACAGTTGGCGACGGCACATCCGCGATGTCTTCTAGCCAACGCTCCGTAATCGTTTTTATCATCTCTGGACGCCCAGTTGCGAACATAACGATGTCGTCATCCTGCAAGGCGCGGTCTAGCAACCGCTTGCCGTCGCTCTCTAATGGGTCAAGATATGCGGCGAAGTAGAAACGGCGGTGGTCGCCCTTTTTGAGAAACTCCAAACGGTGCTCGACATTCGCGATGACGCCGTCTATATCAAATATCCAGACGCTCCTCATTTTACTTCAAACTCGTCCATTGGCACCATCTCGTCAAAGTTTCCACCCTTACGAGAGTATTCAGTTCCGCCGTCTGTGAAGTTGCCACATTTACAAGCGACGAAGTTGTGTCGAGATTTCGACTCAATAGTTTCACCGCAGTTTTTGCAATATAGCGCGTTCTTGTGCACTGTTGCTTCTGCCTTCACGTTTAGCTGACGATACAGTTCATCTAGAATGTCCGTCGCTAAACTAATACTTTTTGTTTTATGCCACTCAAGAATTTTCTGTGCTTGAGCGACGCTTAATGTATGTTGTCCTCTTATTATCATTTCAATAGCCCTCCAAATAGCATTATGACACCTGCACCTGCGGCGCACATAACTGCATAAAATATTATTTCAAATATAATTTCACGCCTCTCTTTACGTTTATAGTATTCGTCGGATTTTAACGTACTCGGGCGGTACTTGATAGTCTTTTTCATAACTAATTTAATTATAGAATAGGCCGGGTTGCCCCGGCCAAAATTCTATTTCGCGCAATCAGAAGCGTCCGTAGTTATGTTTTCCGAACCGAATGACGCATTCAGCATGGCAATAGCCGGCGCAACTAGTTGCTCATTGTAGTCGTCGACAGTAATCATAATCAAGACAGACTTTTTCTTCGCAGCTTCAGCTTCTTTCTTAACCTGAGCTTCGCGAGCCTCACGACCGTATAGACCGATGGCCCTACGGACCTTATCAGCGATAGTCATATTGGCTATTTCGCTTTGGGCTTCAGCCTGCTTATTGTTTGCGGCCTCTTTAGCCTGCTTGCGTGCACGCAACTTGCGGACACTCTCTTTGGAATATTCCTTATATTCCTCAAAGCTCTTGCTGTTTGCAAGCCAGCTAATTGTGCAATAGCTGTAGCCTAGAATCTCACAAATTCTAGTCCTTTTAACCCCCGCCTTTAACATCGTCTGAACTGCGTCATACGTTTCCTGTGTAACTGTTTTTCCTCTCATAGTAGTAGTATTCCTTTCTTTATTACTCTGCGTCTTCTTTCTTAGCCGCAGGCCCCCGTTTACTTAGTTTTCCCCCTTTTTGTCCGGCGATTTTAGCTCGCTCCGGTCCAGTAAGCCCATCCTTGCCTACCTTGTCGCTAGCAAAGCCACCGGTCACGCTATTCCGGCCCCCCATTGCTCCGATTCTGGCATAGAAGTCTCTACCATATTTCTTCTTATTGGTAAGAGACGCCTTTTTCCCGCCATCGGCAGTCCCGCTCATCTCGCTTGCTCCTTTCTATACTGGTTAAGTTGCTGTTACCCTTATGTTATCATACCGCTTGTGTGCCGTCAATACCTAAAATTTCATCAATTGCAATTTCGGCATCAGTACGACTTTTAAGGGCCATGTTATGATTCTCTTTATCCTTAGCCTCCATAGCTTCAGCCCACTCCCCCTGGTCTGCATACGGAGTGTGAAACAAGCCGGTTCCCATACGGAGTGCCCACTTGCTCCACTTGGCCATATGCTTAATGTCCTCTTGGTAGAATTTGACGTCGTACTTCTTTATAAGTTCTAACATCTCTTTCTGCAGAGGTGGCCATTTCGCATAGTCAATGAATGTAGCGTATGCCCTGAGCGGTGGCTCGTTTGGGTGCGCAACATTGTATTCATGCAATAGCTTAAACAAATTCTCAGCACCTTCTAGAATGCGTTGCTTCGGCATCAACGGGTTGCCCTTCTTAAACATTGTCAGCGCGCGTCCAGAATGGATACCGCGCACATGACACAGCTCGCAAAGGCACACACAGCGCTCGAACTTGGCTTGCCCAGTGACATAGTTATACGTGTACAATTCGTGGGCATGGCACTCGCCTCTTCCTAACTGTTTCCCACACGCTTGACAGGTATAATTTGCCTCATAGTAGCAAGCTTTACGCATATGGTCCCACGTCGCTTTCCCTAAAATGGTTCTCGGTGCAAGCCCATGCAAAGGTTGCGGAATGTTTGGCATTGTTAAAATCTTTGGGCCATCTTCTTTCGGTGCGACCCAACATGGCACCGTTTTTAAATCGAAATCGGGCAAGTTTTCTTCTAATTCTCTACGTTCACCTTCCCCCATTCCCATCATTGTTTCTTCTACTTCTTGCTCAGTAATTTCGTCTTTCATAATAGTTTCTTACGTAACACAAATCCTGTGCTTTCCACTCCTTCTGGCAGTTCGCCGTTAATCTCGACGTATGCCTTTACTTTTTTGTTGTTCAGAACTTTCTTAATATCGCATAGCTCGTCGTCGACCTCGGCGATGTTTTCTGCTTTATATTTTCCACTAGGGGTAAGAGATAGCTTGATGTAGTCCGTACTATGCTCTTTGATATTGTTCTCGACCATATAGTCTTTCACCATTTCCCATAGCGTCTTGAGCTCTTCGTCGGCATGCTGTTTGGCATGCAAGTAGTCGGCGAATTGCTTATTCTGCAAGGCTAGCTCGTCGCCCATAACTTTCAGCGCCTTCTCTCTAGAAACGGCAGTTTCGATTAGTCGTTCTAATGCTTCTTCGTTATTCATGTTTTACTCCGTCGCTGGTTTTGGCAACATCTTTGCTACTTTAGTGACTTGACGCGCTACGCGGCCAATTTTTACGCCCTTGGTGTCAGCGATACTGCGAATTGCAAAGGCGGCTGCTGCCATAATGCCTGCCTCGTCGCCTGTCGCAGCGAAACTTGTTTCACCGTCGTTCATATCTACGACGATTGTCACGCCAGATTTCCCCTCATACCGGCAGATAGACTGCAAGTCTTGGACTGACTGTGCTAATTTGAATGAAATTGACATTTTTTGTTTTCCTCCTTTCTTGATATTAGTATTATTTTTTCTCCCAATATGGGAGGCGCGGACGCCTAACTTTATATAGGACTAAGAGGTGTGTAATGATGAACTTTAAGTGTGTACAACAATATACATTTCACCGGAGGTATTTGGCTATTAAGAATACTGATGCACGAATGAGTTAAAAGCGATGTGTGGAGTTAAGAGTTCATTGTCCCATTAAGCATCCGCGCCCCCTACACTGGGGGGCACGACTTTAAAACGGCACGTCTAAATCGTCTGTGATAGGGTCGCCAGATGAAAGCACATCATCATTGCTTCCGCCTTGGTAAGGCTCGTCATCTGGGTGGCTCATGCGCACGCTACTAGACGTGAAGTCTGCGCGGCTGTACTTGCCATCTGGCCATACCTCAATTTCGACTTCAGGCTGACGCTTAATTAAGCGTTCATAGGTCTGCTGATAAGCTTTCGCAATATTCTCTTTCGAGCCCTTGCTCTCGCAAGTTTCAATTGCTTTTTGGGCATCTTCCTTAGACGCTCCTAATAGCATCATCAGCGAGCGGTTGTGAATAAAGCGCCAGTTGTCATTCTTAAATGAAAGCCAGTGCGTCGCTTTCGGATACTGGAAGCTATCATCTTCAGCGAACTTGAAGTCCTGAGCGATAGAGCCATTATTGCCCGCCTCGTGGATATCAATGCCAGCTACCTTTACTTTATAAATTCCAGCCGGTGCATAATCTTTGAAGTTGCCACCAGCTTTTTCTTCTGCTTCTCCCCAGTTAATTGCCATATACTATTTCTCCTTTCGGTTAATTTTATTACTTAATACGCTATTGATGTCGACCTCGCTCAAATTGACTTCGCCGGTCATTCCTGTGCGGTTCTTCGCAAGAGCCACATCGTCGCTTTCTAGTTGTAAGATACGATTTCCACTAGAATCTTTCTTAAGGTAGAAGATAGCGTCGCACCATTCCATGAAAGCGTTTAATGTGTTTTGGTCGACTTTCGGCGTGATTTGTTCGATAGTCGTTCCGTCGCTGTCCATCATGTCTTTCTTATCAGCGTGCGCCAATAGACAGATGCCGTAGCCCTTCTTGTTCATCTCGACAAGCATCGGCAATAAACGTGTGCGGACTTCGTTTTCAAGTATCTGCTTACCGTTGCCATAGCCACCGTTCGAGCGGTTCAGCGTATTCTTCAACCCCTCTTTGCTTCTGTTAATATCTGCTACGCGCTCAACAATTAGGCGCACTAGCCAGTCAGTGGTGTCGATTACGATGTAATCAAACTTGCGCTCTGGACTCTTCCAAAGCTTAGTCATCAAATCATAGAAATCGTCGAGCGTTGTTATTTGCGTCGTTCGTGGGGTGTTAACGAAGTTTGCACCACCTTCGATATCTACGATGAGGCTGTTTTTCATTTTGCTAGCCAACGTCGTCTTGCCCAAACCCGGCAAGGAATACACCATAAACTTTGGTGCTGTCGGCGTGGCTCCAGTCAATATGTCTACCATATTACTTTGCCCTCCTCATATTGTATTGTAATTAAATTTGTTATTCCCCCTACTCTCATACTATACCTCCTTTCCGCTTTTGTCAATATTTTTCTGCTTTCAATAATGCCTTCAATTTCAGCATTCGCTTTTTCCTTATTGCCCACCTTGCGTGTTCTTCAGACTTGGCGAACTTTCCATAAGAAGATTTAGGCTTTAGTATCCCTCGCCTCATTCTTCTTCCTCCCCGCAAAGTTCGTCGATAGTATATTCTTCACCATCTTTAAGCGTTGGTATCCAACCGACAAACTCAATTGCATAATCGCTTGTCCCCATATCTGTTAGGACGCAAAAAGTCTTATCTGACCTCTCGGCATATATGGCACTCTTAATCGAGTTGACCTCTGCCCAAGCTCGGACTGCTTTGCGTGTATTCTTATCTTTAATAAGTGGCTCTTTTGGCTCTTGTTTTATCTCTTGTATTTCAAACCCAAAGTCTTTCCCAAATGTTTTAATAATTTGCTCAGCTAGGTACACTAGTGCGCGTTCAGATTCATAGCTTGTCATTATTTCTCCTTTCATAGTTAGTTGGCTTTAGCGTTGTGGACTTACCGATAGGAGGCGTGCCACCGTTTTTGCTCATTTAACGGCCGGACTAGCAATAGCCCCGGTGCGGTGGGGCTCCGGCTTCTGCCACGAGGTTGCTAGTATAAGTAAAATCTCTAATTCCAAAATCATATGCCACCTAGCAACCTTTCAGGCCGCACCAACTTGTTAACTTGCGTTTGCGTCTATCTTAGCGCACCAAACTTTCTCTGAGAAGTCCGACTTGTTCTTCAGACATTCGTAGATGTCGTCCTCTATCGTGCCCTCAGTTTTTAAGTAGTAGAAGAACATCGGCTTCTTTTGCCCGATACGCTTAATGCGCCCCCTCGCTTGCACACTCGTGCTGAAAGAGTAGTTTGGGCTAACGGCGCACCAGTAGTTCATAAACTGCAGGTTCAAGGCTTCTCCGCCACTCGCATAATGCGCTACCACGATGTCGTATTTCCCTATCGTGTTCACTGCAGGTATCTCGTGATGCTTGCCGTCGATGCGCCATACTCTCGCTCCCTTAGGTAGAACTTTCTTGGCAATTTCGCAAACCACATCTTCCTCCTCAATATAGTTGCAGAAGAATACGCAGTTCGTCCCAAGGTTCTCGATAAAGTCGCTTAGCCACTCCTTTTTCTCATCTGTGAGACAGATTTGACGCAGATAATGGCACAAGCCCATCGTCGTTTCGATTAGTTCGCCGTCCCGGTTGAGCCTCGTCTTCATAATCTTCTTATAATCGCTCGGAGTTTTGAACTTAATTGTCTTATGTGTCTCCTTAGGAAGTTCACGAAACATTTGCGACGCATCTGGTATCACCGTAATCTCGTCCCATATCTTCTTCAGCTCGTCTTCATTGTTGTAGCCGATGATTTCTGGATAACCTTTAAATGTTTGAATGATTGCATACTTGCGCGTCCAGTCGGTTTTGTTCTTACTCTTCCCAGTCGCTACATAGTACGCCATTAAGTCAATCCATTTATCGCCCGGCGTCGCCGTATATCCTGACCACGTTTTGTTGCCACCGGTGATTACTCGAAAGAATTTGCCCATAGAAGTGCTATATCCTTTGCTCTTTTGCACTTCATCAAACGCAAATGCGTATTCGTTGAAGCCAGAACATCGCTCCTGTAAGTGTCCGAGTACCCATTTCTTTAACTTATGCCAAGATATTACTTCAAACTCGGTCAAGCCGTTCAACCACTTCTCGCCACACCATGTCAAAGCTTCTTGTTCCATATCGCCGCTTCGAGATTTCGTCGCCGTCGTCACCACTACAATTCGTTTTTTGCCGGTGCTCTGTAGCCATTTAAACATCACAGCCGTCTTTCCGGCTCCAGTCGGCAGAATGCATATATGATGGTCGCCAGTAAGCCCGTTTACGGCTTGCTTTTGAAACTCGTATAACTCTGGCATTATTTTAGCCTTCGTGTTAAACGATAATTGTTTTCGATAAACGAGATAATTTCCTCTCTGGAAGTCATCGTTGCGATTCGGTCGACAAAGTCTTCATACATTTTCATCCTGCGCTTTTCTCGTTGAACTTTGTTCCAACTTGATGAATGTTGCAAATGTGACTCAGTGTATCTCTCGTCGACGCCATACTTAAGCTTATGATATTCTTTACGATATTCTCGGTTGGCAGCTTTACGGCATTCGTCGCTGCAAAATTTACAGCGTCTGTCTTTTGCCTCTTCGCCGTTGGCCATAATCGTTTTTCCACAATATGCACATTTCATTTTCGTCCTCCTTAATGTTCGGTAAAGTAGAATTCTTTTTTCATGCTCTTAGCGCGCTTGATTAGACGTTCTTTACGCTCGGAATATTTAGAGATAAAGATGTTTGTAGCTCGCCCGACAAGCTCGCCGTATTCTTTATTTGATAAGTCTAAATTGTACTCTTCGCACATCGTATCAATCAACGCTTCCCCAAGGTGGGCGCAAATCTCGTTGTAATTGTTCTCGACTTTAATCGTCCAACCCTCGACCGCAACTTTCAAATAAAGGTCGGCATCAAATACCTCTTCAATGTCGTCATTGCAATAGTCGATATGCGCTTCGATTTTGTTCGCTAACTCTTCTACTTCTTTTTTATGTTTCTTCTTTGCCTCAAGGAACTCTTTAATCTCTTCCTTATCGTACAAATCGTCGTCGCCATTCTCGGCTGCAAATAAAACTTTAATCTTTCCCATAATTATTCTTTCTCCTTTCTTATTGTTATACCTCGATGTTTAACAGCGCCACCATAATCAGCGTTGTCAACTACCCACATAATATCGTCCGCTAGCGTATATCCGCCATCGTCGCAAAGGTCAGTCGCTGACCCGCACCACTCTAATACTATTCTCATTATGATGCCCACTCGTCGTCGTTAATTTCGCTGACAGCCTCTAAAATAGGAAAGTCGCTATACTTTACCCAGTTTTCTGGCGTGTCGTTCCAATACTCTTCCACCATTTCTCCATCTTCTCCGACGCACACTTCTTTACATAGCTCACCGCTTTTCTCCATAGCTTCGCGGTACGCTTTCTTACTAAAGAAGTTGTAGCCCATCCATTTAATGTCGTCCCAACCAAACTCTACATACTTTCCACCTTTCGCTTCTCGGAAGATGTCCGGCTCAAGTTCTAGTTTCTTGCTGTAAAGTGTCGGCACGTTGAAACAGCCTTTATCTTTTATGACAATAGTGTCTTTGTCTTCTTCTACTACCTCGCTATCTTTAAGGTAGTTCGTATAGTATTTTGGTGCCATCTCTTTGATGAATTCCCAACCTTTCTTGGTCGTTCCAATACGTACATCACATCTGTATCCCATAAATGTCCTCCTTTCTTGTTAATCAGTTTCGCGCACAAAGTATTCAACTTTGTTTTTCGGCCAATTGTCGAACACATAGTCGTCAATATAGTCGCAAATCTTTTGGTAACTCTCGGCCAACTTCTCGTTATATTTATATTCTCGCCAGACTCGCCAATTACAATAGAGATATGCCGACGTCGTCATATGCTCGTCCTTCATCTCTTTCATCATCTTGTCTAACGATTCGTATTTGTCGCCGAATAGCTTTCCGCTGAGATTCGTCATAACATCCGCTAGCGCAATCGCTCGTAGCTCTTGGTCTAGACGGTCGTTGTTTGGCTTAATCTCTTTATAGTTGCCAATGAGTTGGTCTAAGGCTTGCCCGGCATACTCGAACGCCTCATCGCTCATTAACATCTCCATAAACTCTTTTGTCACTTTTATCACTTTCGTTGTTCTCCTTTCTCGTTTTTTAATTTTTCTCGCTTTTTACCTTTCATCTTAACTTTTGTATAATACCATTATATCACACGCTCAACTTTTTTGCAACAGTTTTTTAGTCGTTTTGACCGACTTTTTAGTCGTTCGCAAGCATCATCTTCATCATCTTCATCATCTTCATCATTCATCGCACAAAAAATCGCGCGCGCTCGCTCCGACCCGCCGCCACTTATCTTCTCCCAATATGCTGATAGTGAAGCGCCAAAAAATTGGCGCAAAAAATAGCCAGCTAAAGTCGCTGGCTATAATTTACGCCTTAGGTCGTTTTAGAATTTCGCAATGCAGACTTGCTGACGAATTTTGTATTCGTCGTCGTCTTGGCACCTCTCTGCGTCATTTATGTCGTTAATGTTTCCGCTTACATTCGCGTCTACCCATTTCAATTTACCTTTCTGGATATAGTCGCGCTCAATTTTCGACCCATTGAGTCGTTCATCTCGGCGGATAACATCAAGTCCGTCGCTTAAGTTGATTACTACGATTTGGTCGTATTCGTGCTCGCCAAGGTTCTTGTCAATCTCGCGCAATACGCAACTGAAGTCGTTGCCACCATTCGCCACATAACGGCGCATTTGTTCCTTCCAACGCTCGCTATCTACTGGCACTAATGGTCGTGCATTACAGGTGTGCATAGTCGCTTGCAAGTTCTCATAATGCACTTCTAGATTAAGTTTCTCGGCTTGCTCTTTAACTTGCTTCAGAAGGTCGTCGAGAATACTCGCTACGTGTTCTTGCTGGTCAGTCATTGAACCACTCGCGTCTACGGCTAGCACTGTAAGCACGTTCGATTTGTCCACTTCTTTAATTCGCTCAATCTTTGTCCCTTTGCGTAGCACGCTAAAGTTGCTGTCGCCATACATACCAATTCGCTTGCTCGGTCGCGCATAAGTTTTCTGGCGCACTCGTTTCTTTACGTCGTTATAAATTACGCAGTCTGCGTTCGCATCATATTTTAGTTCGTTAGTGAGGCTCGCTAAGAGTAACTCTTTAACTTGCTTGATGCCTTTATGCACAAGTTCGTCCACTAATTTGTTATCAGTAGATTCTTCTTCGCCCTCGCCCATACTCTTCGCTTCGTAATCTTTCGGCTTTCCTTCGCCGTCTTTCTTCTCTGCCTGTTCTTGCTCGATTTCGCGCTCATATTTCTCGTCCTGGCCGGTTGCTTTCATCATTCGGTCCATTGCCTCGCCGGACTGTTGCGCTGAACTACCTTGCCCGTCTTGGTTGTTTATTTTAAGTTTCGCCATAATTGCGTCCAATGTGTGCGCTCCAATAGTCTCTGGGTGAACTCGTTTATTGGTCACTCCACGAAGTTGTTGTGTAGGGTTCAACGCATAATGTCGTCCCATAATGCCGTCGTTTGCCTGTATCTCACACGCCACTTGCAACTTTTGCTGATATTGCTTGCTCTTTTTCCTCGCTGCGACGCGTAGTTTGCTATGCTCGTTAAATGCGTGCGTTAACTCGTGCAGAATAATGTCCATAATCTCGTTCATTATGTCGCCGCTATCTAAGTCCCAGTCTCTGTCGGTTAGCCCCGTTTTCCAATGTTGCTCATAATCGAAATCATAATTCGCTCCGACTCTCGCTCTAGCCTCGCCGATATTGTAGCGTTTCATAGGTAGTTCTAGAATCTTCTTCATTGTCTTCGCTGAGATATATACGTTTTTACCGTCGGTGCAAGCCGGGCTTCCAGTTTGCTCTAGAACGTCGTTCTGCATCGTGTAATGATGCTTGTCCGTAATGCGTGCCGGGAACCTTTCTAGCAAATATTTCCCAATAGTTCGTTCGTTCAAGCGTTCGAGAACTCTCTCGATATACTTTCTGTATTCTTCCTCGCTATGTTTCATCGCTTCTATTCCTTTCTTTATAAGTTAACGTTTAATGTCGGCGCAAATTCGCGCGGTTTCCAGTTGTTCATATGAATCGCTGAGAGAGTGTTTATGATAGTGTTTCTCTTAACCTCGTTATCTGCCTTCGTCTTGTAAACTCGTTTGACAGTTTGGTAACTTTTGTTGCAAATACGGTTCGCTCCCCAATTTAGGTCGTTCATTTTGCCGTATACTTTCTCGCTATCCTCGAAGCCAAGGTCGTCCAACATACTCTTCATTTCAATTGCTTTATTAAAGCGCATAACCTCGCTCACAAACTTCTTCTGATAACGTTTCTTCCAATAGTCGTTATAGGCGTTGCAGCGAATGACGTTTCCTGCGTCGCTCCCCATATCGCCCGCAATGCGCGCAATAATGCCGGTCATTTGGCTCGGTCGTGCCACGCTCTTAATAAGCGCTTTCACATATTGCTCGGCTAAGTCGCTCGATACAAGTTTCTCAAGATATTTCATCTCACACTCGGTCGCTCTGCACGCTATGTTAATATGCTGGCTGATGTTGCCCTTTACGACAGCACGATAGTCTTTCAGCAACTCCGGCGCATAACGTTTCACGATATTGTCGGCCTTAATAATGTTCTTGCAAAGTTCGTTCTGACGGTCGAACGTAAGGTTCACTTGCCAAATTCCCACATAATTCGCTAACTCTTTACGCAATTTATCTTTGCCGATTAACTTCGCTGCCTTACGGAAGAACACAGAGTTCTCGCAATAGTCGCCGTATAACATTGGCTCTGATTTCTTGCTCAAAGACATCGTCATAGGATATGGCCTATAATAACGTTTTGCTTGCTCGCCCGTTAAAGTATTTTTATCCATCGCACGAGCAACCATATAAAGTTTCTGATAACTCTCGCTCTCCCAGTCTTCGCCAAACATCGCTCTATATGCGTCGCCCAACCTGTGGATATCTACGCTCGCTCTATATGCTATGCGCGTAAGGTAGTTCCCTTTCATATAACTCCTAAGTTCGCTCGGTAGTTTATGATAATCTTTCGGGCTAAGGTCTGTGTGATAACTCATTTTCTATTTTCTCCCTTCTAACTCGTTATTTATTCTCGCTGTTATTTTTGATTTGCATAAGGCGCTCGTTAATCTTCACCATAACTTCGATAGCACGCTTGCTCGTTGACTTCGGCGAATTGACTACCTGGCTTTGTAGTTGGTTAAGTGTATCAATATCGTCGATGGCAAAGATTTCTTCGTCGGTCGGGTAAATATCTTTCTTGACCTGTTGCTTCTTAATCTCGCTCGATGGGTCGCAGGCAAAGTTCGCCCAATGTGTCGATACAACTTCGTGTCCAATAGTGCGCTTGCTAATCTCGTTCGCCATACGTGGCGTAAAGTCGTTCTCTTTCATCGCACGATAATTACACACCTTAAAGTAGTTCATTAACGTGCGTGGGTTTGTTCCGTAAAATTTCGTGTTGTCGCACCAGTGCTCGCTTGCGTCGCTAATAGTGTCGTTAATAAATAACTCTAAACGGTCGCGCCCAAGTAGTTTCTCAAGTTCCGGCATAACATCGCTCGCTATACTCAACACATATTGCTGATAGTCGCTCGGTGAGTTTGTCATACGGACGGTCACAAACCTCGTTTTAAGTGGGCGGCTAAGTTCGCAACCCTCGGTCGTATCTTCGGCGGTATTAGTCGCTGAGACAATCACCACATTGTCGGGCAACTTGTCGTCCGGATGTGTCGGCACGGCTCTCGCTGTCAAAAGTAGTTGCAAAGAGTTCATCACTTCAGGTCGCGCTAATGTTAGTTCGTCAAGGAATAAGATTTGTGGCTTGTCTGGGTTGCTCTTATAGTTCGCTTGCACCTTCGCTAGCCAATCTGGCTTGTCATAGTTAATCATATTCGTCGCTGCGTTATGTACCGGAATACCGTTAATCATCTCTTCACATAAACTCGCTGCACCAAGTTGCACGACAAAGTATTCGTCTGCCATCGCTTCAATAATTGTCGACTTACCGCACCCAGGCTCGCTGTATATCAGCAAATTCGTCTTCGTCGCCAAACATTCCCCGACTAAGTCGCGAAGTTCGCTGGCTTTGACGGTGGTAAGTTCGTCGTATGAGTTGTTTACAGATTCGTTCATTATATTTGTTCTCCTATGTTATTTACTAATTTCGTTAATTAAAGTTGCTAACTCGCTTTTTATTTTCATTTCGTGAACTAATTTGCTCAAATAATCGTTCACAATTTTCGCACAAGCAAGTTCCTCGTTAATCTCGTCAATATCTTCGCTGTCTAAGTTCTCTTGCTCAACTTTCTCGTTTAAGTGTTCCACGTACATCTCTATAACTTCTTTCGCCCAAATTAGTTTGTAACTGTCGCTGGCTTTCACGCCGTTTAATACATAATCTTTAAAGTCGTTAATCATTTTCGTTCTCCTATGTTGTTATTTAATTTAGTTGCTCATCATCGCAATACTTGCGCTATAACGTTGCTCTTGTTTGTGTCTCGCAATTCTCCTTTCTTGTGTTCGCTTCTTAGCGTTACTTTTACGAATCGTCTTTAACTGTCGTTTAATATTTAGTTCTTCGTAGTCGTCAATGTAGCCGTAATCGTCCCACTTTGAGTCGCTCAGATAATTTTCCATATATGTTGTCCTTTCGTATCGTTCATAATTTTCACGTTTTGCTCGTCCATCTCAGTCGTCATACTCGCGCAAAAACTCGCAAACTAATTTTATTTAGTCGCTGTAGAGCCTCGCCGAATATGATGATTGTGATAGTGTTTCTCAAAAAAGTCGCACAAAAAAGCAGCCCGCTAAGGTTGCTCTTTTGTGTCGCTCTTTATTGTCGCTCTATCTTGTGTATGTTATTGCTCGCTCATCAACTCGCTCAATGATGCACGCTTGTAGTTCAGTATCGTGTCCCTTTGTTGCACGCTCTAGTAGTTCAATACACTCGCTGTTTAATGGTGTGCGGTGTAGTCGCTCACGTAGTCGCGCTCTAAACTCGCTCATACTTGCACAGCCTCGCGCCATAATCTTGCATTGTAATGGCGTTATAGTTGTCGTGCTAAGTCGCTTATAATACTTGCGCAATGTGTTCGCTTTATAACCTTGCCTAACCGGGTTGCTCGCAAGTGTCGCACACTTCAGTTGCCCGTTTTTGTCTATTATGTAGCGCAATTGTTGCTCAGTCTTATGCAGCGTTATTGTTGCTCGCTTGTGTTGCTCGTGCTTGTCGCTCACTTTAATTGCATTAAGTTGCTTTAAAATGTTGTTCATTGCCGTTGCTTGCTTCTGTTGCACATTCACTGCATTGAGTTGCGCTAAAATGTCGCTCATTCTTGTTGCTCCATTAAGTTGCTCATTATTGTTGCACATAAAAGTGCAGGGGTGTTGCCCCTGCACGTTGCTTTACTCGCTTGCGCGGTGTAATACAATATTGAGTTGCGCTAGTGTTGCGCTATCGGCTTGCAATAATACTTGCGCTTTTTGATAGTTCAAGCGTTGCTTGCTATCCTTGTCTTTAATGTGCAATGCGTTGCGTACTGGCTCGCTCAATAGTGTTGCATTATAGACTTCATATACGTTGCCGTATTTACTTGTCTTATTAAGTTGCTCGCTAATGTACGCCATACCTGCAAGTTTTGCTTGCTTAATGTTGCCGTCACGCTCGCGCGTAATTGCTACATTATTAAGTTGCTCGAGCAAGTTGCTCGCATTGTTAAAGTTGATGTTGTCTTTTGACATATTTACTCCTTGTTATTATAAGTTGTTTTATGTTGTTGTTGTTATTGTTGTGTGCAAGTGTTGCACATAGATGTTGCATATATATATGTTGCATATATAACTTGCGCCATCTGATATAATTATATCACTTGCACAAAGTTTTTGCAACACTTTTTTAGTCTTTTTTTATGTTTTTTTATAATGTTGTTTTTGCCGGTGTTTTTGCCGGTGTTTTTTAATGTTGCTCGTGCTTGTTGTTTTAATAGTTTTATGTTTTAATTGCCGGAGTTTTACAGTTGAATTGCATTATGTTGATGATACTTGACTTTTTTTATTTTAAAAAGTTGCATTTTTTATTTACTTTTACACGTGGTATAACTTGTTTTATATTGTTGTTTATTGTTTAATAGTTGCATTGCATAATGTGCTTGCAATAAGTTAATGCACAATGATGTTGCACAATAAAATTGCACAATAAAGTTGCGCAATTGTGTTGCACACAATGCTTGCTCACAAGCGTTGCACAGAAAGAGAGCGTGATAGTGACGTAGTCGCGGAGAGGGAGGTTCACTATCAGCGCCCCCCCTTAATCTTCTTCATCGTCATCATCATCATGCTCACACGTGCGCTGTGGCACAATAAGCACAGCAGTTGAGATGTAGATGGTACTTAGTCTTTGAAGGGCCTTACAAGCGGAATGAGGTGGCAATTAGGCGCAATAAGTAAATACATCCAACGCTTGCAAGCGTTGCACTAGGCAAAAAGAAAGCCACCCTTTCGGGTGGCTAGTTCTCTATTTGTTTTTCTTTCCGTATCCAGCTATTACCTTTAGCGCATACAGTACGACTACTGTAGTGCAAATAAACTGGATTGTTGGGATACTAATATCAATATACATATTTTCCTTTCTTGATAGAGGGGCTTGCGCCCCTCTCTGTTTTTTAAGATTCGTGTACCTTGTGCCAGAGTAGTTCGAACTCTACTTGGTGCGCCGGTATGCTTGACTCTCTGTAGGCTTCTATGCCGACATCCTCAATCATTTCATCGGCGGATTTGTTTAGTTCGCCTATCACATAAGATAGAGCGGCTAGAATGTTTTTCTTTTCGTCGTTTGTTAGTTTGAGTTCTATCATATTTTCCTTTCTTGGGGGCTTTCGCCCCCGTTATTACTTATCTATACATTTACCGGCGGTTTGGTCGTATATCTTATCGCCACACTGGTTTTGACCAATCTGTGCATCTAGGATTAGTAAGCCGATAATGGTTATCAGCATAGCGATTAGTAAGATTGTATCTTTTGTTGATTTTTTCATGGTTTTCCTTTCCCCACCCCTTGCGGGGTGGGTGTTTATTTTGTTAAAGTTTTACGATTTTGATTTTGTCGGTGTTGTACCACCAGTCCTGCTTGACTTGGTCAAGGGCTTCGGCGACTTTTTCATCGGTGAGAACCTTATCGAATAGCTTTTCTTTTGTGTATAATCTTTTATCGGCGTTTTTGATAGCTAAGATGATTTCGCCGTCAAGGTTAAGAGTGATTTTGATTTCCATATTGTTTTCCTTTCCCACCCCTGTTTTATCAGGGGTGGTGTTTCTTAAGATTTGTTATTGGTTATTTTTCGATTACGATTTTTGTTTCTTTGTTGAAAACTCTTGGGCTAATAGCTAAATTGATAGCTTTTCGACAGATTTCGATTTTTTCCTCATCTGTTTTATCTTTCAACAGGGCTTCGCAAAATCTTTCCCAGCCCTTTTTGTTGATTTGGATACGCACCTCTTTTCCGCCCTCTGTACGCTTTGGAATTTTTTCACCACTTTTCAGCGGATAGGATAGGGCTATCAGAACATCATCATCTAAGAGGTAAGCGTTTGTAATTTGCAAGTTTCCATTCCCCTTGACATTCATATAAGCCACCCCCTGTTTTTCAAGGGCTGATACGAAGCCGTCCTTTTTGCCCCTTGCAATAGGGTTTTCAAGGTTTTCTTTGGCTAGTTTTTTAAGGTTTTTGTTGAAGTTTTCCATAGATTTTCCTCTCTTATGGTTATGGTTATTATTGATAGATTTTTAAGGTAGAGGCTATAAACACTTTGTGGTTATACGGTGTTATATATCGACTAGTTCGATAGTTCTTAAATGAACGCCCCACAATTCTATTGTATCACGTTCTAAACTGAATGCAAGCACTTTTTTTTCTGACCTCTGGAAAAATTGTAGTTTTCCACAGGTTTTTCCACAGGTTTTTCCACATAGTTTTCCACAGGTTTTTTATGATATTTTCAACATAATTTCACAATAATTTCACGAAAACACAAGGGTTTAGCATACCCCACAGACCCCCAAAATAAAGAAAAGGTACCCCGTGCTATGCCGGGGTTGTGGGGTAGGTATTATCACCATAATTATCCTCCATAACTATTACCTTGCCCACCATCATTGCCCCAGTCAATTGTGTTGTAATATGTATATTAGAACATAATTTGCAAAATTTTTTGTCCATGTTGTAATTGAGAACAGGGTGAAAATGTCCAATTTTTGCAGACTGGGTTTTTCGCCTATTTTTCCGCCCACCCCCGTTAGCGTATTTTAATCTTAAGCGGCTTACGTCCACATATCGCCACTATGAAATGCAAAAAAAGTCAAAATACATGGTGAAATGCAAAAAAAACGTGTGTAAATTATTTGGACAAAATTGGCCAAAAGTTGGACAAAGTTGGACCACATTTCGGCTAAATGTCAATTATTGCCCAAAAATCGGCCACAATATATATTAAATGTATAGAAATCGTTAAAAAGGAGGCGCATGGAGAGCGACGATTATCAAATCTTAGATGGCAATGAGGACCCGTACGAGAAGGCGGTGGCGAAATTGGCCAAATACAATATCAATATTATATCGGTGCATTACGACGCGGATACATCTATTATAGGGGTGGATTTCGAGTTTCAGTGGCGGCCACGGGCCAATGCGCCAACGAAATGGACGAAGATGAGCGTGCCGGTGCGCGTGCTCAATTTTAGTACACTAGCGGACTATTTAGTGCGGCTGGTGCAGGCGGTACGGGCTAGGGTGGAGAGCGAATAACATGGAGGGGACGGAGGTGATAACAGCTGATGCGATGGACTCGCTTCAGTTTGCTTATGGGGTGCCGACGCGCACTCTTAATGAGGTGTCGGCGATTGCACAACGCGTGGGTAACGCTCTTAGCCGGCAGACTAAGGCTGGGGAGACGGCGCGGGCGCTGATTACGTGCACTATTATTAAGGGGGTGTACGAGCTGGTGAAAATGGCCAACTCGGAGACTTTTTATTATCGTCACCGCAAGTATAACCCGGATGCCCCGCAAGAGGCCATTGTGATGACCCAGATTAACCGGGAGCAGTTAGATGATATAGTTAAGACATGGCATAAGCGAGTGTTCCCTGGCTTTTTCGAGAGCAGTGAGCTGAAGCGGGCGTGCAACACTGTTTATGAGAATATAGAGGAGAAAATTATGGATACGAAATCAGACTACACCATCGTCTCCGATTCTCTCTGTTATGACTCAGCGACTGGCAAGCTTTTACAGAGAGAGGAGTTGCTAGACCCCGAATCTAATCAGATACCCCGGGTGTATCGCCGGATGTTCGACTCGGATAGGGTTTCTGGCGACCAAGTGTTAGTGCCAGCTCTCGACGAGCGCCAGTCGAATATCTTGTTAGAGGAGTATAACTTGACTCTAGAGGAGTTGGATGCGGGGCGGTTTAAGCAACATATCCCCGAGATTAGCCAGTGGGCGTGCGGTGAGGAGGACGTGTATCGCGACATTATATATATGTATGCGACGGCGTTTATGAAGACTAAGCCGCTAGGGGTGTTCTTCCCGGTTGGCGTGGGGCGCAACGGCAAGTCTAGCTGCATGGACTTATGGGCCTCTCTGGTGGGGACGCGCAATGTGGCGCGGGTGCCCCTTGATAAGCTAGGGGAGAAGCATTTTGTCACGTCTTTACAGAGGGCGATGATTAACATCCCAGATGAGACGAATGAGTCATATATTAAGGACCAGGCGGCATTTCGCATGGTGGCCGCACACGCCACTTACCAAGTGGAGCGGATGGCATCAAATGAGCCGGTCACTTTGCATTGCGACTTTATGATGGCATGCCCGAGCAATCATATCCCGAAATGGTCGGGCGACTCGGCGGAGGCATGCGTGAAGCGTACGAAGGCGATTCCGTTTAATGCCGACTTTAGCGCATCTGACTTGAAGGCTATCTCTTGGGGGCAGGAGCATTTCACCCCCGATTTTATGGCGCGTTTAGCTGGCCACGTGCTAGCGTACGCGTCTTTCTTCTCACAAAATGAGTGGGAGGAGACGGCGACGATGATTATGGAGCGTCAAGGCATCGAGGAGGACACGGCGAGCCAGTTTGTCTATGCGCGTCTCTGGTCTGCGATTTTCTGTGGCTACGAGGACTTCGAGTTGGTTAAGAAAGACTACTCGAACTGGTGCAAGCAGAAGGGCGTGCAAGAGGAGGAGATTAAGCGCACCGACGTGTTCTGGCGACGCTATAAGAGGTCGCGCGCAAAGAATCCGCGCAATGGGCGCGAGGCACACGTGTATAAGCGCAACGACGGTCCGAATAAGATTATTATGTTTAGCGACCTGCGCCTAAGCAATAAGGCGAAGACCTTTATGGATGGGCGCAAGCTGTGCGACTATGTCGAGCTAGGCAGTCTCGTGTATGACTTAGAGGAGGAGGGCATCCTTAAAACCGATGCGGATAAAAAACTTATTCAGATGAAGATGGGCTTTTAAATGAATAATTTATTGGATGCCGTACTAGCGAGTAATAACCAGTCGGATAATCCTGACCAC
>Ga0247609_10002409_pt1 | contig 19899 bp, 15 predicted proteins | sample 172DNAGHGlowgp2_FD_193487 | JGI IMG/M metagenome (GOLD analysis project Ga0247609, IMG submission 193487) | Sheep rumen microbial communities from Palmerston North, Manawatu-Wanganui, New Zealand - 1728 DNA GHGlow gp2 | ecosystem: Host-associated > Mammals > Digestive system > Stomach > Rumen ...
TGTTACTATCTGCCACAGGTGCTTGACTCCAAACAATTAGCGAAACCACTCATTGAGGACAAAAACCTTTCCGACCTCTACGACAAATATGTAGCCGAATATCAAGCGACCGTTTCAGCTAATAAACAAGGGCTTGCCGACAACATCCACTACCTCGACATGACAGATGTGGTTCCCGAAGACATCCTGCAAACAATCCTCGACAAATACAAAGGGAAGACCATACTCATCGACATCTGGGCCACATGGTGCGGTCCCTGTAAGTTAGGGCATGAGAAGATGAAACCCGTGAAAGAGGAACTGCGCGACAAGAACATCGTCTATGTCTATCTTACCTCCACCACCTCGAAATTTGACGAATGGAAAGAATACATTGCCGATATTTCAGGCGAGCATTACTTCCTGACCGAAGAGCAGTTGGATGCCATATTCAAACAGTTGGAGGGTACGGGATACCCCACCTATGCCATCTATACCCCCGATGGAGAAAAGACCTTCACCCTCTCCGGATTTAACCTTGAAATAATCAGAGAGGCTTTGGAGAAAGCACTGAATATGGAATAAATGAAACTGACCAATGAACAAGAAAGCCCTCATCACCATCCTGCTCGCCCTCGTATTCGCCTCTTGCGGCAGCGACGAACCAAGATTTACCAACCCAGAGGAACATGAAAAGACCGTGCAGTTGAACGAGCAGTACGGGCCGCTCATAGTCGGCACATGGCACTATGAAAACATCAGCGACACACAGCGCTACTTCGAGCAACTCACTTTTAAGGCCGACGGCACATTGACGGGAATGCGCAAGTGGCAAACCCGCAAACACGTCACCATAGACGGTGAGCAACGCTACACCGACTGGGAAGACTTTGAACTGAGTGGTACGTTTACTGGCTCATGGTCGCTGCGTTACTGGGCACCCGACGGCGGGGAGGCGCGCAACTGCCTACAACTGACTGCCACATACGACGGAGCGGAGCGAGACTACATGGCCTATTCCTGCGCCCTCTCCTTCGCCTACGCCGATGCCACCACCCTGCGCATCCAAGGCTATTACGCTAAAGACCCCGACGGCTGGATCAACTACCAGCGAGGCGAGGCAGAAGCAGGGTTCTAATGTCTTTTTATTTCGATATAATGATTTCTATGTTCCTTCCGTTTTCAATTTGAAATCTTCCAACAGTTATCGACATCTGACATTGACCCATAAAAAAGAAAATCTTGTGAGGGAAATTGATGTTGAAGATGTGTTCTACGTTGTCGAATATAAATACACTGATTCAAAGGAATTATCTCCGTCAGAATTGCTGCAGGCAGATTATAAGAAGTATTCAGGAATGTTTCCAGCCATCGAAAAAATAAGGGAACAGTTGGTTAGGCAATAAAAATAAAAAAAACAGATGATGGTGCAGTCTTTTCCTTCATCGTAGGACTATATAGATAGAGAGCTTATGCTGACGATGGAGATAACAAGACTGATAGAACGATGCAGACAGGGGGATGCAGATGCCCTCGGAGAACTGTATAAGGCATACGCCCAACGGATGAGGGGTGTATGCCGGCGTTATATCAGCGATGAACAGACGGTGGAGGATGTACTGCACGATGCTTTCGTGATTATCTTCACTTCGTTCGACCGACTGCGCGACAATCGGCGGGCTGAGGCATGGATGATGGCGATTACGAGAAACGTCGCCTCAAAATGCAAAGAACACTTGAAAGCTTTGCCAACAGTTTCGCTCGACGAGACGAACGACGCAGAATTGATAAGCACCGAGAACGAAGAGAAAGATGTGAGAGGTGTCCCACTGAGCGAAGTGGTCAGGATGATAGACAGACTGCCCGATGGCTATGGTCAGGTGTTCCGTCTGTCAGTGTTCGAAGGGATGTCGCACAAAGAGAATGCCGACATGCTGGGCATTGAGCCTCATTCGTCATCATCCCAACTGGCACGGGCGAAGAAGATGCTCCGCAAGATGATGCAGCAGTATTGGGTTGCACTACTACTGCTATTGCTCATGAGCATCTCGTTGTTCTTGTTCAGAAAGGAAGATACCACCATTCCTAAAGAAAAGAAACCAGTTGTGGCTGCGCAGAAAGACAACAATGATGACCAGTCAACAAAAGAATCACATGAGGAACAAACACAAAAACCAAAGATTGTGCTTCTGCCAGTGCGTACAACAACTATCAGTGTCGCTGATACCTTGCCATCGCTAATCGTCCTGACGACGGATTCCATCAAGCCAGACACCCTGCAGAACATGATGGCCCAAGAGCATACGATTCCTGACACCACATCAACCGATACGGCAAGGACTTTACACGAGGTGGAACTGCCGTATTACGATATGGCCAGATTGCCGCACGATAAGTCAACCATCAGCACTAATCCCGAAAAGAAATGGTCGTTGCAACTGGCTTACGCAGGACAGTTCGACAAACAGAATCGCTATAACCAGCCATTCATCTATAAACCACATATCGACCCTGGGGCTCAAAGTTCTCCAGGAGAAGGGCCGACATATATCGTTCCAAGTAGCATAGACAATTGGTCTGACTATGCTGTCTATCTGGCAAATAATCCTGATGTCGTGAGTGCCCAGACACGCAGCGTCATCATGCGCATCGCCCTGAACAATGCCAACAAACCTGGCGAGGACAAGATTCTGCGTACAAGCCACCACCAGATGCCTGTCACGTGGTCGTTGGCATTGAAGTACCAGTTGAACAACCGATTCGGACTGGAGTCGGGACTGAATTACAACCGTCTGAACTCTGAATTCGAAATGGGAGTCAACGGCAACACCATCAACGAACAGCAGACCATCCACTACATTGGCATACCAGTGAAAGGATTGTATAATATGTATGGCACCAGAAAGTGGAGTCTGTACGGCAGTCTCGGCCTGACATCCGAAATCCCCGTCCACTCTACCCTCCAATCCAACTACTATGTAAATGGTCTGTATGAAACCAGTGACAAGACCACCATCCACGTTCCATGGCAGTTCTCCACGAGCCTTGGCCTTGGCCTGCAATACCACCTGACACCCAACATCGGTTTCTTCGTGGAACCAAGTTTGCAATACTATATCCCGACGAATAGCGACATCGAGAACTACCACACAGAGCATCCTTTCACCTTCTCCTTGCCACTGGGCATCAGATTCACTTGGTAGCCATGCAGTCTTTCAAAAGTTCAACGGACTATATCTATAGAGACAACTATTGTTAATTCTGGAGAACATGAAACATTACAAAACCCTCGCTTGGATGATGGCGATAGCCATAGCCAGCACAATGACGACTGCTTGCAGTCTTGACGGTAACGAACCCGAGAAACCCTTTGTCACGTGTCCTGCACATGACGCCTCACTCTACGCCTGTGGCATCAGCGAGTCAGAAACGCGCTCAACCAGTGATGAGCAAGATATTCTTTTCACCCAGCGCGATATTGAATGGTTCAATGTCAATACCCGAGAAATCAAATTCCGGGATATGGACGAACCGCTCTACAAACGTCTGCAACCATACCGTGAAATCAAGTTCTGTTTGGGCGACAATGACCTGTTCGTGGTCAGCAGTTTCGTCAGCGACCTGCACAGTATGGTTTTCACCGACCTCGTCCTGCATTATGATGTGATTACCGACCCCAACCAAGGCCACTATTATCTGCACGACTGCTATCCCCCGCAGTTCATCGACACAGACGAAGTGAAGGCAAACATCCAAAAGAATGCCGCACAGTGGGAGTTGTTCACATACTACTTGGAAAGCAGAGGCAAACTAAGGAGGTGATTCTGACCGTAAACATGGAGTATTAAGGTCAACGCTCAAGGTTTCTAACCTGATTGGATGAAAAAAACGCCCCGCCGACGGCAGAATTGCGGTCGGCGGGGTGTTCGACTTCATGTTTCGTTTTATTCCCTTTCCTATTTCCCTGCCAGCATGTCGAGGAACTGTTGCGGCTCATAAACTTCTATCTGCGCAGTGTCGAAGTCGGCGCTGTTGCGGGTGATAATGGCATCGGCGCCCTCGCGGATGGCAGAATAGTACTGAATGGCATCCTCGAAATCGGAGAAACGGGAGGCGATGGCCTCGTCGATGATGAGCGAGTCGACGGGTGTGACGTTGCACATCTGGACAAACTGTGCGAACATGGCCACGATCTCGGCATTGGTCTTCTTATGGTGAGCGTTCATGATGTAGTTCGCCGTGGCGAATGAGAGTGAAGACACAAGTAGACGGAAATGTCCTTCCTTGGCCATCGTTACGATGGTGGAAGCCGCAAGATAGTCACAGCGGGTGGCCAGGTAGTCGATAAGGATGTTGGTGTCGAGGAATACTCTTTTTTCCATTGCCTTATCCATGTTTCTTCATCAAGTATTCTAGTTTCAACTGGTCGTAGTCGACATCCTCGGGCAACTCGAAGCCTTTCACGAGATTAGCGACTTCGGGCGAAATGTGCATGTCCTCGCGACGGATTCTCGGCCAGTCGCTGGCGGTAGTAGCGGCGGCTTTCTGCTCTGCCTTCACTTCCTCGTAGAGGTGGTCGGCGAGCCATTTCTTGTTGCTCGTCGATAGAGGCATCGAGTGCAGGAAATTCAGCACCGTGTTCATTGAGATTGTCAAGTCCATAAGCGTCTTGTTTTATAATTATAGTGGCAAAGATAAGTATTTATTTTCAATTATCATCAGTTTCGCCTGTTAAACTTGTGAAAAGCGAACGAAGTTGCGGCGTTTTCCTGATAAGGCAATCTCCCGTGCAGTCATTCGTTGCAGTTTTGGACTTTAGAAATAGAGAACAAAACTGCAACGATTCGTATGTATTCCATCAACGACTATGCCTACAACGGGCTACTCTATCTAAACAACATCATGCGACCACGCCACAAACGGCTGTCGCAACTGATGCTTTATTCCACAACGGCTTGCCAGTCGCGATGCAAACACTGCAATATCTGGCAGAAATCCCCAGAGCATCTCTCACTCGATGATATCCGACGACTGATGCAAAGCCGATGCATCAACAAGCGGACGACTGTCGGTCTGGAGGGGGGCGAATTCATCCTGCACCCGCAAGCATCGGAAATCATGGCATGGTTCCAAGCCAACCATCCCAACTACACGCTGCTTTCCAACTGCCTGGCCACCCGACGTGTGATTGATGCGACGCGTCGCTTCCACCCCAGACATCTGTATGTATCGCTCGACGGAAACCGCGAAACATATCAGCGGATGCGTGGCTGCAATGGTTACGACCATGTCATTCAAGTGGTGGAAACACTCAAAGACGAAGTGCCGATATCGCTGATGTTCTGCCTCTCGCCTTGGAACAACTTTGATGATATGGCTTTCGTCATTGATGTGGCCAAGCACTATCATGTGGACGTGCGCATAGGCATCTACGGAACTATGGCTTTCTTCGACACCACGAGCGAACTTCTGACAGCATCAGATTTTATGAGGAAGATTCCCAAGAGCATCCACCAGACACAAGAGAACTTCGATTTCGTGGCACTTTACGATGAATGGAGAAACGGCCATCTTCGCCTCCGCTGCCAAAGCATCATGAGCTGTCTCGTTGTTCACAGCAATGGCGATGTTCCACTCTGCCAGAACCTCGACATCGTGCTTGGCAACATCCACGAACAAACGCTTGACGACATCTTCAATAGCAGGGAAAACTGCCAGACACAATGTCACTATTCAAAACATTGCAACAATTGCTGGATTAACTTCCATCGTAAGTACGACATCATCCTTGTCCGCAACTTGGAACGCATGCTTCCCAAATGGCTGATTGAAAAATTCTACGGACCCTATCAGTGGAATTCTGACCCTACGCAGACTTATCGACAACATTTCAAAAACATATAACTATGATACAGAAACTCATTGAACGCTACAAACGACTGCGCACTACAAAATATCTGAGCCAATCGTACCAATATTCTTATGCCTTCGTAGGGTTGGGACAGCATGCTCTGGCCAACCTTTACCCTGTGCTTCACTACCTTGCTGTGCCGTTGAAATACATCTGCGTCACATCGGAACGGAAAGCACTATTGATAGAAAGAAAATTCCCTCAAGTGACAGCCACGACCTCGCTTGACACGATATTGAACGATGATGAAGTGAAAGGTGTATTTGTCTCTGCATCACCAACCGCTCATTTCTCCATCGCATCGCAAATCTTGAAAAGCGGAAAATCATTGTTCATCGAAAAACCACCTTGCCAGACGCTGGACGAACTCGATACCCTCATCGACCTTCAACGACTGCATTATTCACCTGTTGCTATGGTTGGCTTACAGAAACGATATGCTCCAGCCGTGCATATCCTTCAAAAGCATCTGACCAAAAAGCATCTTATCAATTACGATTACCATTATCTTACAGGAGCATACCCAGAGGGCAACGCATTACTCGACTTGTTCATCCATCCTATCGACCTCGTGACTTATCTTTTCGGGAAACCCAAAATCCTCGCCTGTCAACAAGTCGCCAACGACTCCTATGTCCTCATGCTCCGTCATCCTCATATCGTCGGCACCCTCGAACTATCCACCACCTACGCTTGGACTGCCGCCGAAGAATCGCTCAAAGTATGCACTTCAAATGGCATTTACCGTCTATCACAAATGGACGAACTCACTTACGAGCCTATACCGTCCTCCTTCCTCGGTATTCCTTTTGAGAAACTCCACCCATGTCACAAGACGATTGAATACCTCTATGCCCGCAACAGCTTCATCCCAACACTCCCCAACAACCCAATCTATTCCCAAGGCTACTTCAACGAGATAGAAGCTTTCATCTCTTCTGTTGAACGCAGTCATTCATGTGTTCTCACTGATATTTCAACACTTAGACCTACTTATGAAATCATCACAAGGAGTCCACTTAAAAAATCCTGAAAGGACTGTGAGCCTCTGTTATCCCCCTACTCCATCTCATCCACCCTTCAGTGTTACCATGCACTGTGAAGGCAACAAGCACAATAAAAAACTCCCCGTTGCTGGCCAGCAAACGGGGAGGCTTATACCATCTATAGACCGCCATCAACAATCCATATATGTTTTTCGTTGTCGTTCCTGACTGCTATATGTTTCTGCTCTTCTTTCCCGTCGGGATGTGCCAGAGTATAGAAGACATACGTCCCGACATAATCACCGTCACGACGTTCTTGGAAACCTGAGGCTTTACAACCTTTCATCTTTTCGGACAATGCGGGCAGCATGTTCTTGTAATAGACCAGTGCTTCGCTGGCTTGATTGTTATTGCCACTGATGCACTATTTCCATCCTCGCCCGCCGCTAACTCCTTGCCGTATTATTGCCTTTATTGGGGAACATATAAACTCTTCAAACAACCAAGAAAATCGCTCGAAAACGGTCGCAGACAGGGCGTTTTTACCATCTTAGCGACCCGTTTCGTGCATTATCCTGCAAAAATCAGCCTTATAAACAGAGGCATATTTTATGCTGCTTACCGAGGAAATCTCACTGGTGACGATGGTTCCTATCACTTGCTGGAGGCCGTCGGCAAAGCCCAAAGAAATGCTCAGTCCGGCGAATAACCTTTTATCCATTATTCACTTCTAAGATGTATCCTCGTTTCTTCAATGACACAATAGAAATGGTGGTATCGGCTCCAAGCAATTTACGGAGATAGGTTATCTGAACATTGAGGGCAAGTGAGTTGGCATAGCTGTTGTTACCCCAAACTGATTGGAGGATGGTTTCGCGCTCTACTGTCTTGTTGATGTTCTGTACGAGGATGGTGAGGATTTCTGACTGACGAACGGAAAGATGCCGCTGCACACCATCAATCTCTATGGTCGAGAGATTGCGGTCGAAGATTGTCCGCCCGATGGTAATACGGGTGGGAAGCGATGACTGTCGATGCTCAAAACGTTCTCTGATTTTGGCTATCAGTTCTTCAGGATAGAAAGGCTTGGGAATGTAGTCATTGCCTTTCAAGTCGAAACCTTTCAGACGGTCAGCCTTCTCCGTGCGGTCGGTGAGGAAGAAAATGAGTACATCCCGGTCTTGCTCACGGATTCTCCTTGCCAACTCAAAACCATTCATCAGCGGCATGTTGATGTCGAGCAGCACCAAGTCGGGGCGGCTGGAAGCATACATCTCCCACCCCGCACGTCCGTTCTCGGCATACTCCATTTCATATCCCTCCACCTCCAGGAACTTCTTTAGCAATTCCGAGTTCTGGCAGTCATCGTCAACAAGCAATATCCTAATCCTCTCCATCTCTCTGCGGTATTAAAATGATGAATGTTGTGCCCTTGCCCTCGGTGCTCTCAAACGAAATCGTGCCACCGTGTGCCTCCACCAGCAACTTCACATAACTCAGTCCAAGTCCTACGCCTGGGATAGCCATGTCCTTCGCCGTTTCGCTACGATAGAACTTGTCAAACACATACCGCTGGTCGGCCTTTGCGATGCCGGTGCCATTGTCCGCCACGCTGATTTGCACCATACCGTCCTCACGCATCCGATAGTCTATCATGATGGCCACAGCCTTTACAGAGTATTTGATGGCATTCTCCAGTAGATTACAGATGACGTTGCCAATATGCATTCGGTCTGCCCATGCTTCCACATCGTTCACGGCCACGATGTCCATCTTCACCTTCCTACCGCTGGGAATGTTCTGCTTACCGATACATTCCTCTATCAGGCTACCCAGTGAAAAGCGAGACTTCACCAAAGGAATTTCGGTGGAATCACTGAGTGTGATGTCGCGCAGTTTCGAGAAATACGAAGTCAGGTTATCCAGTTCATTGTGCGAACTCGCCAGTATGCGCTGTTTACTATCTTCATCCTGCATCATCTGCTCATTACCCATAAACGACACACACATTTTCAGCGTTGAGATAGGGCGCTTCAGTTCGTGAATCATGGTCTGCATAAACTCTTGCCTGATGGCCTCGACGTGCCGTTGCTTGCGGATGGTCAGGATTTGATAGACCAGACAAAAGATAAGAAAGAAAGATAGCAATATGGTTATCAGCAATGTATAACCCATCCGTTTGATGACCGGCGATATACTGATGGGTGTTTCCACCACAACCTCCTGTCCCTCGAAGATGTCGTAAGGATAAGACACTTGCATTACGGGTTGCCAAATGGGGCCATTTATTTGCATGGACGATTGCCATATCATCGTGTCGGCTTTTATAGTCGTTATGCTTTGCGCTGTGATACCTCTTGACTGCAGGATACTGTCGAGCCTTTCCTTTTGGAATGGATGCTGATGGTCAACGGTGAAGCGGTTGAGGGCATCAACCAATTGGCCTGTTCCCATGTCTTCATTGTTCTTGCTGTTACAATCAAACACAAAGTATTCCATGCCTTCGGGCAGTTCCGTAGGAAGGCTATCATGGAGACTGGATATATAATCCAATAGATATGCATCGGCATCTGTATTCCCGAACTTCGTTCGCCTACCCGTAGCCTTTCCTTTGGAATTTGAATGTAGCGTATCAAGCGCAAAGATTTCATACCTCCATGTCTCAACAGCATCGTCCTCCCTTATATCGTATGTTTTCCTAAAACGGTTACCGTAGAACCTCGGAGGATGTGGCAATGTCTTCCTAATTGCTATATCTTCTTCAGCACAGACAATAATTCTACTATACAGTTCGCTTTTGTATTCTTCAAACGACAGTTGATAACGACTGTAAAGCCAATAGCCCTGCACGATGCTGTAGGCTACAATGGCGCAGATGGTCAGGCCATATATAAACTTGATTCTTCTTTCCATATCGGCTGCAAAATTACTCATTTTGTGCTGAGTTCTTGATTGAGAGACTCCCCAAAAAGTGAAACAGTAATAATTCAGTAATAATTATTTTCGGCTACAGGGTAAAATAACCCTAACTTCGCACTCAATTTCACATCAAAACATAAATAAAATGAAGAAAAGAGTATTATCTATCGCCCTCGCCTCTGCCCTTGTCGGCTCTATGATGGCTCAAGAAGTGGAGCACAGGAAGCAAGTGTATGTCATCAAGGCTGGCAAGACCGTAGGTTTCAACACTGCCACCCCTGTGGAGCAAAAGGAAATCGGGAAAGCTGTCATGGAATTCATGTACGATTACAAGTACCTGACCGACACCACCGACGTAACCCATAATGAGACCGACCGGATGACGCTGCAAGTGAGTCACGGAATGTCGAAATTCACGAGTTTCCGAGCCATGCAGATTGATTCGCTGATAAGCGTCTCAACACCCGAACAAATCAGTGCCAACCCAGAAAGTTATGTAGGAGGCGAGACCTTCAGCATTTATAAAAACTATCCGCGGGGACGCTTCACTGTCACTGACAAGATTTCCACAGACTGGTTCCTTTACGAAGAGGACATACCCGCGCAGGAATGGACGCTGACCGACGATACGTGTAATATATTGGACTATGAATGCAAGAGTGCCGTGTGTGACTTCCGTGGCAGACGGTGGACTGCGTTCTACACTGATTCTGTGCCTGTTGCCGACGGTCCGTGGAAGTTTGGTGGCCTGCCGGGGTTCATCATGCAGGTTTATGACGAGGGGCATCAGTATGAATTTACCTGTGTGGGCATCAACTCCAAGGCCGACCGAGCCATCACCATGCCCGACGTGGCCTTCAACAAAACCACCCGTACCAAGTTCTATGCCACCAAATATCGTTGCGACGTCGATCCCTTTGCCTATATGATGAATGTGAATGGTGTCAATGTGGAAGTGAAAGGACCCGATGGACAGCCACGCACTGACCTCACCCAACCCCGAACACTTGATTTTGACTACATCGAACGCGATTGGAGGCAGTGACCCAATGAAGAGACTTGGCATCCTGTTTTTATGCGTGTGCCTTCACTTGCCTTTCTGCTACGGACAGGTCAAGGACCTTGATGGCATCGTGACTGACGAGGAAAGTGGCGAACCTGTGGCTGGTGCCATCGTGCAGGCCGTCGGTGGCAAGAACTACACTTTCACCACCAATGACGGGCGTTTCTCCTTAAAGGGCGAGGCAAGACAAATCCGTGTGCAATCAATGGGCTATCGTAGTATCGTGGTAGATGCTACCGAAAGCCCGATGCATGTCAAGATGAAGCCGGAGGCCACACAATTGAAAGACGTTATCATCAAGGCACCTGACATTATCCAGAAAAGCGACACACTGGTCTATTCTATGAGCAAGTGGGCGCAAAAACAAGACCGTAACATGGCCGACGTGCTACGTCGCTTGCCGGGTGTGGAGGTGGCAGAAGACGGAGGCATCAAGTACAACGGCGAGCCTATCAACAAATTCTATATCGATGGTTCTGACTTCGTGAACGACCGCTACGGAGTGGCGACCAATAACATTTCCCCTGACGACGTCGCCAGCGTGGAGATTATGGAGAACCACCAGCCCGTGAAGGTGCTTGAAGGACTGGAGTTTTCACAGCAAGCAGGGCTGAACATCAAACTTAAAGAAGCCGCCCGCGCCCGTTGGATTGGCATCATGAATGGTGGCGTAGGTGCCGAGCCTCTGCTCTACGACGCATCCCTGTTTGCCATGCGCATTGCCAAGAAATGGCAGAACATGGAGACGTTGCGACTGAACGATACGGGATGGAATCCCAACAGTCAGAGTCAGAGGCATACTGACTACACTATCCTTAACAGTGGCTATAATGACAATTCGTGGCCTGACTATATCGCCATCGGCATCACCTCTGCGCCGCTTGACGAACTGCGCACCCGTGACAATCTTTCATTTCTGGCACAGTCGAGCAATGCCCGCCATATAGCCGATGGCTTAGATGTCAAGCTGAATGCCACCTATCAAGCTGACCGCTTGGATTTCACCAATTCCTGTACCACTCGCTATTTCGACAAGAACATACCCTCGTTCTTAGAGCAGAACACTTTGCGCAGCCACGAACGCCAACTAAACGGCGAATGGTCACTGCAACTGAATCGACGCAATAACTATCTGAAGGACAATCTCAGTGTGGATGCCTTGTGGAACCGTGCAACGTCTGCCGTCAGCGGTACGCAAACGTTGCAGCAACAGTCCGACCTCCCATCCCTTGACATTACCAACGATTTGCAACTGGTTCACCGTATCGACAGCCACCTACTGACCATCTCGTCGCACAACCGCTACTCACATCGGCTCCACTCGCTTACTGCCTACACTGTTCTGCAAGACCTAACCACTGACGACTTCCGCTCTGTTACTGAAGTCCGCTATGGCTGGCTACTCCGTCGTTGGTCGTTCTATGCCCGTGGCGGCATCGACCTCAATCAGCACCATTTCCAAAGCAGTCTCAGTGGTCTCATGCTGCCCGACTATCCTTTAGAGGGCCGTAGGCACTTCACCGTCCTCAAAACTTACGCCTCGCCCGAAGCCCGTTATCAGCATCGTCGCTGGTGGCTGACACTCTCACTGCCCATTGGCTACTATTATTATCATGTGGCAAACCGACTGAACGACACCTCCACCAGTAAGCACGTTATGACCATCTCTCCAATGGTTTATGTTCGTCACCAACTCACGGCCAAGACTGACCTCTCTGCTTATCTCAACTACAGTCTCCAGCCAATCGCGCCAAGCAGTTACACGCAAACCGTCGTCATGTCTGACTTCCGAAATCTCACTTTTCAGAAACCATCCACAGAAAGCATACGGCAACGTTCGCTTCTCGTCAGACTACGCTACCGAAACCCTATCACCTCGCTCTTTGCTAATCTCTCAGCCAAATACGAACAGGACTATCAGCCCCTGATGCAAAACCAGCTGTTCATCGGCGAGCGCATTCTTACGGCTTTTGTTACCTGTGGAAACAACATTTCCGTCACTCAACTCAATGGCGGCATCAGCAAAGGTCTTTGGGCAACCAAAATCACCGTAGGCATTGATGCGTCTCTTGGAAACTCCTGTGCCAGGATGATGCGTCAGAACGTGGAACAGCCTTACACCTCCACCTTCATCACCCTTGCACCCAAATTCTCTGGCAAATTCACCGCTTGGCTCTCCTCTGACTATCGACTGACTTACACAAACAATCAATACAAGGTCAATGCAGTGAAGGCCATCCACAGTGCACTGCGCCAAAATCTCTCCGTTACACTCCTACCTACCGACCAATGGCATATTGCTTTCGGCGCAGAGCATTACTACACTCGCTTTTCCACCGACCAGACGGCCAGCATCATTTTCCTCGATGCCTCTGTCCGCTGGCTTCTTTCCAAACGCATTGACATCGCTCTTGCCGCCACTAATCTCCTTAACGAGACAGACTATCGCTACACCTCCTTCGGCTCCCTCTCAGAATCTTTCTATTCCTTCAACATACGACCAAGAAATATTATCATCAAAATGCAAATCAAGATATAGTAAATGACCAACATTCAGGAAGATGAATTGTAGTAGTCGTTAGAATTATACCCAAATAGCAGTGCAAGTATAGACCATAATCTATAAGAATCCTTTCCATGATTCGCCGAATGAATTTTCCACAAACAACCGAATAAAAATTCCACAAATCACCGAACAAAATAGCCTCAAATAACCGAACAAAAGAACCTCAAATCACCGAAAACTTTCAGTTTTCTTTGATGGTTTGCTATAAAAGTGTATGCAGAAGCCTTGGATGGCCAGCTTTATCATTACAGAGACGGCAATGGCCTTGAATGTGATACAGTTCTTCATCGTCGTAATGGCAGCTACGCCCTGCTTGAGGTAAAATTGGGAGGAGAAGATCATATTAATGCTGGCGCAGCCAGTATGATAAAACTTGCCGGGAATATAGATACTGATAAAATGCCAGCACCATCATTTATGGCAGTTATCATCGGTGTTGGACAGTATGCCTATCAAAGACAAGATGGAGTATATGTCATCCTCATAGGTTGCTTAAAGGATTAAAACATTCCAAATTGTGCGGGAGTTTCTTCTCTACCCGTATGGATATTTTTGTTTATAGTTGTGATAAGTTGTTTTCCCCCAAAAAACCAACAACAACCCAAAGAGAAGCAAGCTATATTTTTTTATTTCTTCATTTAATGACTTCTAAAAAAGAGGGGAAATGAAATAAAAAATATTATTTTGCTTAGTTTTTCGGATTGCTGAATCGTCCTTATAATATATGACTGATTGAAAAGTCTGTTTATGACAAAAGAAGAATTTGAAAACATATACCGCCGGCATTATGCACAGATGTACCGTCTGGCAAGGGTGATGCTATATGACCCTCAGGAGAGCAAGGACGTGGTGAGCGAAGTGTTCACCCGTCTACTTCATGCCAAACAACTACCAATGGAGAATAAGGTGGAGGGGTACCTGATGACCGCTGTACGCAACCGTTGCCACGATGTGATTAGTCACAGGTCGATTCGGGAACGTGTGGAAAAACTCTTCTTACAGGAATCCATGCAGAACAATATGACCACCATGGATGATGATGACCGTCTGGAGCGGCTGATGCAATTCATTGAGGCAGAACTGCCACCGCTTAGCCAACAGATATTCCGACTTCGATTCCTCCGCGAAATGAGTTATGAAGAAGTGGCACATGCTACTGGTGTGAGCAAAGTCACGGTGTACAACCATCTGTCACAATCGCTACAGCGAATCAAGGAACATTTCCGTTAAGCCAAATAAGCAGAGTAAAGCTCGCTTTAACTTTGCAATGGCGAGGAAATGAAGACAAAGTCAACATTTTCAGTAACAAACAGCAAAACGATAAACGTTATGGAACAGAAAGGAAAAATAGACCAGTTGGTAGCGGAGAACCAAGAACTCCTCGCACTGACCAAGCAAGCCTTTATGAAGCGCGAAGTCGAAAAGGAATACGTCCACGTGGACGAGGAGTGGGAGAAGTTTTATGCTGAACACGCTGAAGAAATTGAAGCACTCGGTTCTGATAATAGAATCGAGCCACATACTGCAACCATTAAGAAACTGTTGGGTATACTTCCCAATAAGGTGGCCGCAAGTGTCATGGGCATACTCTTCACTGCAGGAGTTGCTTTCGCTGCCTTCCATATCGTACGCATGGTTAGCAGTAGCAAGTCGCAAACTGCACAAACACAACAGATTACTCCAGAACAACCAACCAGGGTAATACCAACAGATACCATAGAGACTGATTCAACAACGAATACCCGACCTGTCATCTTTGACAATTTGACGTTAGACACAATATTGCCACAGATTGCTACACACTATAAAAAAGAGGTGGAATTTCAAAATACAGATGCCCGCTTGCTCCGTTTCTATTTCGTATGGAAACCAGACGATGGACTTGAAGTCACTTTGCACCGACTCAACCTTTTTGAAAGTATCGACATAGAACTGAAGGACAACAAAATTGTAGTGAAATAAGACATGAGACGAATCATCTTTATAGTTGTCTGCTATCTCGTTACTTTTGGAGTTCAGGCGCAGAAGATTACCAGAGAATACAATAACGTCTCGCTCAGCCAAGCCCTACGCCAACTGAACGAGCAAAGTGAGGACTATACCATCAGTTTCCTTTACAACGAACTGGAGGACTTCAGCATCACCACATCTATACGCCACAAGTCCATACCTGACGCCATCCGTCAGATGATAGGTTTCTATCCCATCCGCATGACCGTTGAGAACAAGGAAATCATCGTGGAGTGTCCTCAAAAGACTGCCTCACGCTACAAGGGGACCATCATCGATGAACAAGGCCACCCCATTGCCTACGCCAACATCGCCCTGCTCTCGCAGCAGGACTCCACACTGATTACGGGTGGAGTATCCAACGAAAGCGGTCTCTTTGTCATCCCATGCGAGCAGAGTCCTGTCGTTGCACGTATCTCGTATGTCGGCTACAAGACTGCTTATGTCATAATGACGACAAGAAATGCCAGTCCTATCAGACTCGAACTTGAGAACATCAAACTGAACGGAGTGCAAGTGACAGGGGAACACATCATATCGAGCACAGAAAACGGCCACCTCGTTTACAACATGCCCTTTCTTCTACAAATCTATCCTGCCGACAATGCTTACGACGCATTGACCAATATCCCTGGCGTAAGCGAGATGAATGGTGGCATCATGTTCTCTGGTCAGGCCGTCACCCTCATCATCAACGGAAAGCCTACGACATTGAGTACCGACAAAGTGGTGGAAAGGCTGAAACAGATGCCTGCAGCTATGATAGCCAAGGCCGAAGTGATGCCCTCAGCTCCTGCAAGATATCATGTACGAGGAATGGCCATCAACATTGTGACTAAAGACTTCACAGGAACAGACCAACTCTCAGGACAACTGATGGGCGGTTGGCGGCAACACAAATATGGAACAGGCTATGCGGGTGGCAGTATCATCTACAATCACGGCAAATGGGGAATAGACGCATCATACACCTATACTAATGGCACTGGCTACGGACAAGTAGAACATGAAGCCAACCACCCGCTTGGAGAGCAACGTATGGCATACAGCGACAAGACCCGCAACCGTAGCGACGGCCTTGACCATGAATATCGCATTGGTATGGACTATACAATTGCCGACAACCACCGTTTGAACCTTGCCTACACGGGACAATGGAATTCCACCCGTTCGACCAACACCACGACAGGCACTGCACTGTCTGTACAGAATTCCCGACAGCACGACTATCTGCACAACATTGATGCCAGTTATGCTATGCCCTTCGGTCTGCAGATTGGAGCCTCTTATACCAACTATCAGGAACCTCGCACACAGAACCTTGACGGAGAGTTGAATGAGATGAGCCGAAACCTCTATGTCGATAGCCGTCAGAAAGTTAGCAAATGGCTCTTCACAGCTGACCAAACCCACTCTTTACCAAAAGGATGGGAGCTGAGCTATGGCGGCAAGGCGCAGTTCACGAATAACAACAGCTACCAGACCACACTCGATGAAAACCAGCACCCCCTACCCGATGCCACCTCACACGTGGACTACGACGAACGCATCATGAATGGTTACGTTGGGCTGAGCAAGCAAATTGGCACGGCGCTGAACCTTGACGCCTCTGTGACTGCTGAACAATACCACGCCACGAAGTGGAATGGATGGCGCATTTACCCACAGTTCAATGCGATGTGGAACATAAATGAAAAGAACTTGCTCAACTTCGCGTTCAGCAGCGAGGCCATCTACCCCTCCTATTGGAGCACGATGAGCAGTATCTACTATTCATCGGCTTACAGCGAGATATGGGGCAACCCCGACCTGAAACCAATGTCGGAATACGACATCAACCTGATGTGGCAACTCAACCACAAATACACCTTCACGGCCTTTGCCATGTTGGAGCCCGACTATTTTGTGCAAATGGCCTATCAACCTTCTGACCGCATGGCTGTGGTGATGAAGGAGACCAACTTCGACTATTCCAACAGTTTCGGTCTGCAAGCCTCGGCGCAGTTCCATATTGGAAGTTGGCTCAACGGTAATGTTATGGCAACTGCACTGTATCGACACGACAAGACCAACAAATTCTTCGACCTTCCCATAGACCGCACTTGTCTCTCGGGCATTTTTAGCGGCACAGCTGTGGCTCGGCTGTCATCAAAGCACAACATCCAACTCATCCTCAATCCTTTCTTCCAAACGAAGGCCATTCAGGGCGTTTACGACATCGAACCGCTCCTACGACTGAATGCCACGCTCCGCTACACTACCGCTAACGGCAAATGGAGCCTTGTGGCAAAAGGTGAAAACATATTGAACGACCACATTACCACCAACTCGTCAATAACCAATCAAGACTACACTATGCGTGTCTGGATGCCCTACACTAACTATTCCCTTACCGCCATCTACCGTATCGGCAACTTCAAGGAGAAGAAAAAGAAAGAGGTTGATACTTCCCGAATGGGATATTGAAATGAATCAACAATAATTCCCTCATTCTCACGGGCAGCTGCTGGTCGCGAACCAACGCTGCCTTTTTTTAGGAATAATAGTATCTTACCTCCTAAAAATGCTTTTTCTTTCGTTGACAGGCATATGAATCCTTTTTTTTATATAAATTTGTAATTATGATTTCAAGAACAAAATCGGACGATACTTGATATTCCAACAATAACCAACAACAAATGAAAACAAGATTCTTTTATCGCTGATAGCCGTCATGATGACGGTTGCAGTCGAGGCACAGGAGGTGCCGCAATTAGCTAACGTATTGAGCCGTGAGACCATGTCGCTGAACGGTGACTGGCACTACATCGTCGATGTGCAGGAAGAAGGCTACTACGACTACCGCATGAACCCCACCCGATGGGGATTCTTCCGCAACGCCAAACCACAAAAGCCTGAGGACCTCATCGAGTACGACTTCGACAAAGCTGCCACCATGCAGATTCCTGGCGACTGGAACACACAGGACGAACGCCTCTTCTTCTATGAAGGCACGGTGTGGTTCAAGACCAGTTTCCAAGCACAGGTACCCATCGAGAACTGCCGTACCCTACTCTACTTCGGCGCTGTGAACTACGACTGCCGCGTATGGGTGAACGGTCATGAGGCAGGACATCACATCGGTGGCTTCACTCCTTTCAACTTCGACGTGACCGACATGCTCCAGAACGGCGAGAACACCGTCATCGTGAAGGTAGACAACAAGCGCAAGGCGGAGGCCATTCCCACACAGATTTTCGACTGGTGGAATTATGGTGGCATCACCCGCGACGTGCTGGTCGTCAAGGTGCCGGAAACCTACATCGAGAACTACAAACTGGAGTTGCAGAAAGCCGACGTGAACGCCAAGCAACGCGAAATCACCATGACCGCTCATCTCAACAAACCTGAGGCAGGACAGACGCTCACGCTGACCATCCCGGAACTGAAGGTGAAGCAACAATGTGTGACCGATGCAGAAGGCAATGCAAGCCTCACCCTACGCATTCCGTCCAAACGGCTCTCACTCTGGAGTCCCGACAACCCCAAGCGCTACAGCGTCACACTCGCATCAGACCATGACGTGGTGGCCGACAGCATCGGTTTCCGCACCATCGAGACACGTGGGAAGCAACTCCTGCTCAACGGCAAACCCATCTTTCTCCGAGGCATCAGCATCCATGAGGAGAAGCCCTTCGGCGGTGGTCGAGCCAACTGCACGGCTGATGCCCACACCCTGCTCTCTTGGGCCAAGGAACTGGGTTGCAACTTCGTGCGCCTCGCACACTATCCACACAACGAATACGCTGTCCGAGAGGCCGAGCGTATGGGCATCCTCGTTTGGAGCGAAATCCCATGCTACTGGACAATCTCCTGGACGAACCCCGACACCTACAAGAACGCCGAAAGGCAGTTGACCGACATGATTCGCCGCGACCAGAACCGCGCCAACGTCATCATCTGGTCTATCGCCAACGAGACACCCCACTCCGCCGAACGCGACCTGTTCCTCAGCCGCTTGTCAAAGCACGCGCGCAGCCTCGATTCTTCACGCCTCATCTCGATGGCCATGGAGGTGACCTCGGCCTCGAACTACAAGAACCGCTTGCAGGACAACATGAACGAATACGTCGATGTCATCTCGTTCAACCAGTACATCGGCTGGTACCGCGACGTGAACGACGCACCGAAGATGGAATGGGAAATACCTTACGACAAACCTGTCATCATCAGTGAGTTCGGCGGTGGTGCAAAAGCGGGTCTGCATGGTCCAAAGAACCAGCGCTGGACGGAGGAATTCCAAGAGAACCTCTATCGCGAGAACATCGGTATGATTGACAAAATCGACGGTCTGGCTGGCACCACACCCTGGATTCTGAAAGACTTCCGCTCACCACGCCGTGTGCTCGACGGCATACAGGACTACTACAACAGAAAAGGCCTCTTCTCCGACAATGGCGAAAAGAAGAAAGCCTTCTATGTGTTG
>Ga0247609_10002413_pt1 | contig 19873 bp, 22 predicted proteins | sample 172DNAGHGlowgp2_FD_193487 | JGI IMG/M metagenome (GOLD analysis project Ga0247609, IMG submission 193487) | Sheep rumen microbial communities from Palmerston North, Manawatu-Wanganui, New Zealand - 1728 DNA GHGlow gp2 | ecosystem: Host-associated > Mammals > Digestive system > Stomach > Rumen ...
GTGGTGACCCCAAGTTTTGGTTTCCGATGAGAGTGACCTACGGTCGGGAGTTGAAGGTGAAGGGGGAACTGGAGCGGCTTGGAATAGAGTGTTTCGTCCCGATGAGGTGGACTCTAGTGGATTTGGAAACGGAGAATCCGAGGCGGGAATTGGTTCCGGCAATCAATAATTTGATTTTCATTCGTTCGTCAAAGCCCACTATTCAGGATCTGAAAACTCGTAATCCTTTGCTTCAGCCATTGCGCTATATGGTTGACCATACCTCTAAAGAGGCTCATACGGTGATGACAATCCCGGAGCGGCAGATGCAGAACTTCATGCTTGTGGCGTCGCATAGTGATGATAGTGTGATGTTCCTGGATGAAAAGAGTCTCATGGGGAAGGAGGGCAAGCATGTATTGATAACCGACGGTGTGTTTAAGGGTGTGACCGGCGTTATTCGTCGTGTGAAGCGTTGTAAGCGCGTCGTTGTGGAGATTGAGGGCGTGGCATCAGTGGCTATAGCTTTTGTTCCTGGAGTATTGCTTCAAGAAATAGAGAATTAGGGGAAAAACTATCAGTGGGGTGTGGCTCCAGTGATAGGTTTAAGGTAAAAGGAATGAGAAGACTTAAGATAAGGAATTTGGGAGCGCTGAAGGACGTTGACATTGAATTCGGCCAAGTCAATGTGATTATTGGTCCCCAGTCTTTGGGAAAGAGTACGGTCCTCAAGGTGGCAAGCTATTGCACCTGGGTAGAGAAGCGTATTGAACTGACTCAGAATTATGTTCAGTTTGCCCAGGGAGATGCTTTCATCAAGGAATTAGTAGAGTTCCATAAGTTGAATGGCTATATTAAGTCTGATACATATATTGAATATGAGACTGACTTCATGAAGTTCTCATACGACCATGCTGAGAAGCAGTTTCATTTTGAGTGGGGAGAGCGGCGTTGGGAGTATAAAAGATCTAAGGTGTCTTATATCCCATCGGAGCGAAATCTTGTAGCGGCTATCCCCAATTGGTATGAGGTGAGTATGGGGCGGAATAATATCCGATCCTTTATGACGGACTGGGAAACGGCCAGACAGACAACAACAGAGGATCTTGATATCTTGAATCTCGATGTAACTTATCATTATGAGTCGGAAGGCAAGAAGGATAAGGTTCAGTCCCATCAATCAAGTCCGTTGGATTTTACCAATACTTCAAGTGGTCTTCAGTCGTTGATTCCTCTCTTTGTCCATCTTAATTATTTGTATACGACCCAGTATCAGGTGGAAAAGGACAAGAAGATAAAGGGTGACTGGGAGAATGATGAATTACTTAATCAACTTTATCAGTATTTGTTCGTAAAGACTGGCCGTACCAAACCTGTCATAGAAAATATTGACTTGGGTAATGGTGATTACTTTAATCTCAATAAGTATTCAAGGCGAAACATAGGCAATCTTGTTCTTAAGTTCACTTCTGATCAAGATGCAAATGATTGTGAATCTATTTATGAACGCTATTTGATGACCGATCATTGTGAGGTCTTTCTTGAAGAGCCAGAGAACAACCTCTTTCCTCCGACTCAGGACAGTCTCGTGAAGTGGCTTCTTGATAAGACGCTTGATGAGCGTTCAAACACATTATTTGTAGCTACGCATAGCCCATACGTGCTTTCGTCAGTACTCGAAGAGAAAAAGATACCTCTATCCTTATTTTTTGTATATGAAGAAGATGGTGAGTCAAAGGTTAAGACTGCTTCAGAAGAAGATATGAGAGGCATTTACGACTATGGTATTGATGCATTCTTTAATCTTGATAATCTTGTGTCAGAATGAAGTTTGATTGTTCATGCATTATACCGGAGTGTTATGCTGACACCAATCTTGTTCAGACACTCTTGCAGATGAGGGGTGCTAACCATCAGAAGTCATGTGGGCAGGTGACCAATGAGTTACAGTCGAAGTTTAAGGATCAGTTTGCGGTCGGTATCATTGATTTAGACAAGAAGCAGTCTGATTATTCAGAGAAGAGTGTTGAGATTGCCCATTCTGCAGAAGTAACTGTTTGCAGACATCCTAATACTCATCACTATCTCATTAAAATTAATAATGTATTGGAGAGTTTTATAATAAATTGTGCCAAAGAAGTAGGTGTTGATTTGTCCCCTTTAGGATTGCCGTTTGAGGTAAATGCCTTGATGAAGCGTACCAAGAAGCAGGAAGCGAAGAATGATCCTGAACTCTCTAATTACTTCAAGAAGTTGGTATCTTCTACGGAAATGTCATTGCTGAAGGATGTGCTTGAGTATCTTTATTTAAGCACTTATGCAGTGAAAGATGATGAACTGATTCAGATATTCCAGAATCATGGGTTTATGAATGAGTGATGGTTTATAGGAGATGCCGCCCACTTCTCTACATTCTGGCAGATTCAGGATTGGAAGATAATTGAAGAGCCTATATCGGATCGATAACGGATATTTTATCTACGACCCCATTTCCAGAAATGTTACTTCGTTAAGAGAATGGCTGAAAAAGTAGGATTTATTTTACGGATTACATATTATGGCAGATATTTCAGATGATCATCGTCAACATTTAGCATTTATCCAGGATGTAATCACCCGGATAAACTCCAACAGTTTCAGCCTGAAAGGACTGATGATAACCATTATATCCGCTCTGGCAGCATTATTTGTGGATAACGATGATAAGGCTATCTATTTGATGATAGCATTTCTCCTGGTATTGTTATTCTGGTTTTTGGATGCCTATTACCTAAAAATGGAGAAGCAGTATCGTATGTTGTATGAAGATGCCGTAAAGAAGAAGGTTGAATTGTATAAGATGACTGCCGATGACTATTATGTTTGCTATTTCGAGGTGTTGTTTACTAAAACGATGTGGCCGCTCTATCTTCCTATATCTTTGGCGCTGATATTTACGATTATATTTGTAAAATAATACAAAATAAACAAATGGAACATTAGTCGAAAGATTAGTTAATCATGGCACTTTGGTTTCGGAGAAAGCATAAGATAGATAAGATTACTGTCTTCTACTGTTGGCAGAGCGACATTCCAGGGCAACGCGAGATGATAGAGAACGAGCTCAAAGCTCAATCATTGATTCTTCAGGAAGAATATGGCTGTGCGATAATAATAGATCAAGATGATAAAGGAACTGCAGGAATGATTTCTGTGTCTGATGGTTTGTTGGATAAGATTCGGAATGCAGACATTTTTGTATGCGACATTACACCAGTGACAAAAATAAAGAAGAAGGGTGGCGGAAAGAAAGGTCGTGAAAAGCTGATGCCAAATTCTAATGTGATGTTCGAATTAGGTTATGCACTCCGATGCATGAATCACAGTCGTATCATTGCTTTGGCAAAAATGGATGGTGATAGCTGGCATCCTGGTGAGATGCCATTTGATATTTATCATCGAAAGTATATCGAGTTTACCTCACAGAAAGATCTTCATTTGGAACATGCTCTTAGAATGTCAATCAATGATTTTCGTAGAAAACCAGATTTGAGCTCTATTAGCCAATCTTGGTACGAAAAGTTTAAAAATTTTATATTTTATGACAATAGTGAAGAATATAGAAGCGTGGATGTTGATAAGGAAAAGGCTCTTATGTCGAACCCTGATGAGTTTTTTGCTTACCGATTATCAAAAGCCTTTCCAGGTGTTGACGGTGAAAAAGAATATGTAGGAGAAGATGCGATAGGACGCCTTAGAATTTTGTTGCAAGACCCTATAAGGGCTGATAGATGTCCACTCGCTATTGAGGATGGATGCGATACCTTTGAAATCGATGCGGTACGTGAAATACGAAATGGTTATTTCCTATTAGGAGAGAATGAGGTTCATGTACTATCGTTGAAAGTGAATCGTGATGTGAACTCAGGTAAGTGCTCATACGTCGAAATAGAGAGTCTGGGTAATGAATATATTACGCAGTCGTTTCTGTTTGATGATAATACGCTTCATTCTTCTGACGAAATCGAAGAATATGCCGTCTATTATGATAAGAAAGGAAAAGAACATGTTATATCAAGACAGTTATTCAAAGATAAAGTTGCCTTCACCAGCGGAGGTAGGCAAATTTCTTTGGCAGGTCGTGTGGAAAAACGAAGAGCTCATCATAACAGTTTTACAATAAGGATTATTTCTAACAAAAGAGATATATAATAATCAAAGTGGCAAATGCAAAAGGACTGCTTGCTATTTGATATTTGATGATAATGGTTAAACCAACATATCAGCTTTTAGCATTAGGAACTCCATATCATTTGGATGTCTTGATGGACATATTGAAGGATATGCCTTACATATCCCTAGTGGCTGAGGGTTCTATTGATGACAGGCTCCCATTGCTTATTCTTTATTATGGGCAAACTCCTGAAGATAAGACCAGATCATATTCAATTGATTTGGAACGTAGAGCAAAGACCCAAGAGGTTTTGCCCATAGTCCAAGATGTAAGTAAGTTTGGCGATTGCATTCCTGATACACTCAGTTCCATAAACGCTTTTGTCCTAAAGGATGAAAAGTCTGTCCCCAAGCTAAAAAATAGAATCTTAAGTTGGTTTGGACTTTTGGACAACACCCGCAAGATTTTTATATCCTATAAGCGGAGTGATACCACAGCACTTGCTCATCAACTTTTTGATACGCTGATAAAGAAAGGCTACATACCATTCTTGGATTCATACTCTCTTGAACCAGGTGTAGATTTCCAGGAATATTTGATGAATGAGATTTCAGATGCTGATATGTTTATAATGCTCAATTCTTCTAATTATGACCAGAGTGAATATACTAAAGCAGAACTGGTGGCAGCATCAAAACTTGGAATAGGAATTTTGCAGGTTGTATTCCCAAAGAGTAAAAACTATGAGGAAGCCCGTATTTCTTCAGTATTACAGTTGCCAGAACAGTTGCCTCAAAACCAAAAGTATGAACAGGAAGTAGTAGAGGATATAATTTATAATATGGAGCGTTTCCGAGCTCAAGGATTTAGAACCAAACGCAGAATACTTGTAGATGGACTTAAGAGTAAGTATGAAGGCAAGACCATTGCCACTTTTGAAGATGGTTCGGTATCTGTAGTAGACTCAAATACGGTGTATTATCCCATCACTCATGTTCCAACTTCAGAGGACTTGGAACTAGCATACCATAGTATGTCCAAATTGAATCTTGGGGTTGGTGTCATCAAAAAGATATGTTATTATGGCATTCATTGTCGTTTCGATAAGCGCAATCATATGAATTGGTTAAATACATTTAACCTTCCTGTATTATCAGAAGACATTTCAGAATAGAGTATGATTTTCCTTTCAGCAAGTATTCCAATGCCAGGAAGAGAATTCTATGGCACCGAAGATGTGATAGCTATACGTGAGGCTGTAATGGCTTTTACTAAAGTGTGTATTGAGAAAAATCTTCCGTTCTATTTTGGCGGACATCCTGCTATAACTCCGCTTGTTTGGGAAGTTGCTAAAGACTACCTTCATGATGGGTTTAAGGAGTTCGTTCATATCTATCAGTCTTCTTGGTTCAAGGGTAAGACACCGAAGGAGGTGGAGTTCTTTAACAATGTCGTATGGACGGAAGCAAAAGAGAATGTACCGGCGAGCGTTGAATATATGCGCAATCAGATGTTTAAAGAGAACGAAACCACTATTGCAGTATTTATTGGCGGCATGGAAGGAATAAAGGATGAGTATGATTTGATAACTAAATTCTATCCTGATGTCGAGATATTGCCCGTTGCTACTACTGGCGCGGCAAGTGAGAAATTGTATAAGGATTTAGGTTATAATAACCCTGATCTTAGTGATAACTATTCATATGTTTCTGTTTTTAGAAAGTATTTAAAGTAAATTACAGAGAATTATGGCACATAAGACATTCATATCATACAAATATAGTGAAGCTACAGGCCTTCGAGACCGAATCATTGAAGCAATGGGCGACGATGCAGTCTATTATCAAGGCGAGACATCAGATTCACCTGATATGTCTGACGAAAGCAATCGAAAGATACAGGAGTATCTTAAAAGTTGCATGTATCCCACATCTGTAACCATCGTGATCATATCTCCGCATATGAAGGAGAGCCACTGGATAGATTGGGAAATATCATATTGTTTGAAAAAGATTACTCGTGATGGTCGCACTTCACACCGTAATGGGCTTGTGGGCGTAATTATGAAAGTAAATGGCAGTTATGATTGGTTTAAATACCAACATACGAATGCTGATGGTTGTACAGTATTTAACTATCACACAGAGAAGGTCTATGACCTTATTAACGATAATCGTTTTAATCAAGAACCTCCTGTGTATAGTTGTGACAAATGCAAGTGTGTCAATGCCCTTACTGGTTCTTATATTGCTTTTGTAGAAGAGGATGATTTTTTGGCAGATATAGACAAGTATGTCAATAATGCCTACGACAAAAGTGAGAATGATGGTGCAGGTTATAAAATCTCTATAGAGTAAAATAATGATTTTAACAGAATCAAAACTTCGTTCGTTGACACCACAGGTTGGTATTGTTACTGAGTCGAGGGCACAGCTGCGCAATTATTCAGATAGTAATCATAATCTTTCTGTATTTTTGTCTCATAAACATAATGAATTGGAGTATTTAGAGAGAGTGCGCTATGTTTTAGAAAAACTGCACACTGCTGTCTATGTAGATTGGGCAGATCCCTCAATGCAGCATTCTACGAATAGAAAGACCGCAGAAGCTTTAAAAGAGAAGATAAAGAAGTATGACAAGTTTATATTCTTAGCATCTGATGCTGCTATAGATTCTGAATGGTGTAATTGGGAGATAGGTTTTGGTGATGCTCATAAATATGAAAACGACAAGATAGCCCTCTTTCCCATTAAGCAAGATGATAGGAAGTGGACAGGTAATGAGTATTTACAGCTTTATCCTTCTATAGAGTATTTTGATGGAACTATTCGTTACAGAGATTTGGGAACAATTATCCCTGAGGGTTTCTATGTTAGGTATTATTACAGAGATGATTTCTTAGTTCCTCTCATAGATTGGCTGAAAAGGTAATTGGGAATTTATGTAAATAAAGGATATTACAATTGAAATACTATTTTTAATTTGTATAAGAAGAATAAGGGTTTATGAAACTTGAAGATATAAAGGTTGGTGATTATGATTTGCTATATAGTAAATCGTTTGTCCTTTCATATGCTAGGGATGTGTCTTTCTATATTACAGATAATACGCCACTGAGATTAAAATGATAAAATACAATACCTTCGAAGAGAGCCTTCTCTTGGCATCTGATACCCTAAAGGAACAGGCTAAAGATCAAGCAACAAAGATAATTGCTGAATTGTTTAAGTCTGCTATTCTGAAGAAATACAAAGATGCATTTGAAGAGGAACTTGCCAAAGGTGAGGTACGCCAGAAGAATATTGATAAATCTGTGGAATTCTGCTACACTGACATTTGTGTGGCCATCCGTCAGTGTCCAACGATGCAAGATGGCGAAAAGGATGACTTAATCCAAAAGGGGAAGGAGTTGATACCAACGATTAGGGGCATTGTTACCCAACTCCTATTAGATAAAGATATTAAGATCGTTGGTTAATCCGGGCGCGGGATTAACCTAAATGAGATAGAGAAATAACCTATCAGTGGGGCCTGCCCCCAGTGATAGGTAAGGAGATAAGACGATTATGTTCAATTTAGATAAATTTATAGCGGATAGCGTTACCAAACGCCCGGTCAGTATGTTTGCTGGGGATATTGAAGCAAACAGGGAAGAACTGTCAAGGGAGATAAAAGATAAGAAAGTCTGCGTTATTGGAGGCGCAGGCTCGATCGGATCGAGCTTTATTAAGGCCATTTTAAGGTTTGAGCCGAAAAGCATTGTTGTGGTCGATTTGAATGAAAACGGCCTCGCAGAGCTGGTAAGAGACGTAAGAAGTACTTACGGTCTTTATGTACCCGATGAGTTCCGATGTTATACGTTGAACTTTGCAGATCCGATATTCGAGCGGATTTTCCGTGAGGAAAAGGGATTTGATATTGTCGCTAATTTCTCGGCGCACAAGCATGTGCGCTCGGAGAAAGACCGCTACTCTGTACAGGCCCTGATAGAGAACAACGATATCAAGGCCAAGAAATTGATGGATTTACTGACGGTGTATCCGCCTAAGCATTTCTTCTGTGTAAGTACAGATAAAGCAGCTAATCCTGTGAATATTATGGGTGCCAGCAAGCGTATCATGGAAGACTTGGTGATGGCTTACAATAAGTATTTTAAAGTTACTACCGCTCGATTCGCTAATGTAGCCTTTAGCAATGGTTCATTGCCTGATGGTTGGATTCACAGGCTTCAGAAGAAGCAGCCGCTGGTGGCACCTTCAGACGTGAAGCGTTACTTTGTCTCACCTGAGGAAAGCGGTCAGATTTGTATGCTGGCTTGCATTCTGGGCAATGGCGGTGAAGTATTCTTCCCGAAGTTGGGTGAAGACCAGATGTTGACTTTCTCTGCTATTTGCGATGAATTTGTGAAGGCAGAAGGCTTTGAGAAGAAACAATGCGCTAATGATGCAGAGGCTGTGGCGTATGCAGCAAAGATGGGTTATGAGAGCGATACCTATCCTGTGGTTTACTTTGGCTCCGATACCACGGGTGAAAAGGCATACGAGGAGTTCTATGTGCCAGGAGAAAAAATAGATATGCTGCGCTTCAAAGCCCTTGGAGTAGTAGAGCAGACCACCCGCCATGAGATGGGTGAGGTGAACGGCTTCTTTGAAAAGCTGGAGTCTATCTTTGCTAAAGATGATTTCACCAAGGCGCAGGTCGTTGAAGCTATCAAAGAGTTCATTCCTAATTTCGAACACGAGGAAAAAGGCAGGAACTTAGATCAAAAGATGTAGAGCAGCGAGAGCAATACCAAGCTTGCTTGAGTATTGCCGAGTCGCGAATACATCTCGACAAAGTCAAGTGTAATTGAGATTAAAACTATTATAGTAATCATGGCTGATTATAAAAAGACGATTGACTTTATTAAGTCTGTATATGGCAACCAAGAGTTTACTCCTCTGGCTGTTCCCGTATTTGTTGGTAATGAAAAGAAGTATCTGAACGAGTGTATTGACACAACATTCGTTAGTTCTGTAGGCAAGTTCGTTGATCGCTTTGAGAATGATATGGCCGCATACACGGGCGCAAAGCGTGCTGTGGTATGTGTCAGTGGTACCAACGCGCTCCACATGGCACTGTTACTTGTTGGAGTGAAGCGAGATGATGAGGTTTTGACACAAGCTTTGACTTTCATTGCCACCGAAAATGCATTGAGCTACATTGGAGCATATCCTGTATTCCTGGATGTTGACCGTTCAACAATGGGTCTATCTCCTGATGCAATGAAGGAATGGCTTCTGAAGAATGCAGAAGTTCGCAAGAACACTCGTATTAACGAACTGGATAAGAGCCATGACTTTGCATTCCAAGAGGATGAGTATGCTTGCTACAACAAGAATACAGGCCGTAGAATCAAGGCTTGTGTGCCCATGCACACCTTTGGACATCCTGTTCGTATTGAAGAGATTGCTACACTCTGCAAAGAGTGGCATATTGAATTGGTTGAAGATGCTGCAGAGAGCATTGGCTCTAAGTATAAAGGTCAGCATACTGGAACCTTTGGTAAGATTGGTGCTATTAGTTTCAATGGTAACAAGACCATCACCACTGGTGGTGGTGGTATGATGCTTTTCAATGATGAAGAATTAGGCGCATTCGCAAAGCACATCACCACTCAAGCTAAGATACCTCACCGTTGGGAGTTCCGTCACGATCATATTGGCTTCAATTATCGTATGCCAAATATCAATGCCGCTCTTGGCTGTGCTCAGTTAGAGAATATAGATAATTATATTGCCAGCAAGCGTCAGGTGGCAGCTGAATACGAAGCATTCTTTAAGAACATTCCTGATATTGAGTTCTTCGTGGATTCTCCTGATACCTTCTCTAATTATTGGTTGAATGTAGTCATCTTGAAGGACAAGGAGGCACAAATTGACTTCCTTACTCAAACCAATGACAATGGCGTCATGACCAGACCTATCTGGGAGCTGATGAACCGCCTTCCCATGTTTGAGAAATGCGAGAATGATGGATTGATGAACACTATCTGGTTTGCAGATAGAGTGGTGAATATACCAAGTAGTGTTAGAATGTAAATAAGAATGAAGAATTTAGTTATTATTGGAGCTGGAAGCTATGGCCGAGAGATCTATAATCTGGCTTTAGAGTGTAAGGGTTATGGAACAGATTTCCTAATAAAAGGATTTGTTGATAATCTTTATGAAGAAATAGGCTATGAAGGTTATCCTGTCATATTAGGGAAGGTAGAAGAATATGAGCCAAAGGAGGATGACGTGTTTATATGTGCCTTAATGGACGTAGATGTCAAGAAAAAATATATCAATCTAATTACAGGGAAAGGCGGTACTTTTATAAATCTTATTCATAAAACAGGCTCTATATGGAAAAACTCAACACTGGGGATTGGCTGTATAATATGTGATAATGTACATGTCTCCTGTGATATTAATATAGGCAATTTTGTAACAATACAACCACAATCTGTATTGGGACATGACGTTATAGTTAAAGACTTTTGCCACCTAAATTCATTCTGTTTCCTTGGAGGAAAGGTTATAGTAAATGAGATGGTCACAATTAACACAGGAGCAATAATCTATCCAGGTATTGAGATTGGTTCTCATGCTATTATTGGGACGGGAGCAGTAGTTCTAAGGAAAGTTAAAGAGAATGTAACAATGTTTGGTAATCCTGCTAAAATATTGAAAATTTAATTTTATAGTTATGAACATTACAGAATTTATTGAAAAATTTGTCGAGCAATTTGACGAAGAAGTCTCGATCTCCGCAACAACCAGTTTTCGAGAGTTAGACGAATGGTCCTCATTGACAGCATTGAATGTCTTAATGATGATAGATGAAGAATATGGAGTAGCACTCCCTGCAGACGAAATGAGACAGACAAAGACTGTTCAAGAATTATTTGATTTGGTGCAATCTAAGTTATAAACAATGTTTAATCCTTATTCTATAGAAAATAAGAATATACTTGTTACTGGCGCTTCTTCAGGTATTGGCATGGCCACAGCCATTGAGTGTTCTAAGATGGGCGCAAAGCTTGTAATCACAGGTCGTAATGAGGATAGACTATCAAAAACACTATCCCTTTTAGAGGGTGAAGGACATATAATGGTTGTAGCAGATCTTTCAAATGACGGGGATATTGATCGCCTAGTTGAAATATGTCCTATTCTCGATGGGTTGGTAAATAATGCTGGTTTGAATCAAATTATCACGACTCAGTTTATTACAAGAGAGAAACTTTCTTCAATAATGGAGATTAATACTATGGCTCCGATACTTTTGTTCCAGAGGTTGTTGAAGAAAAAGAAATTAAGAAAAGGAAGTTCTGTTGTATTTACAAGTTCAATCTCGGGTAATTTCTGTGTAGGTTTCGGAAATGTCATGTACAGTACATCTAAAGCAGCCGTATCAGGATTTGTTAGGAATGCTGCACTGGATCTGGCATCGAAAGGTATACGCGTGAATGCAGTGACTCCGGGCATGATTGAAACACATATCTTGGATAATGAGAAAATTGGAAATGAAGAACTTGAAGCCGACAAGCAGCGCTATCCCATGAAACGGTATGGAAAGCCCGAAGAGGTTGCATATGGTATTATGTATTTACTTAGTGATGCATCTTCTTTTACAACTGGCGCAAGTCTAATAATTGATGGCGGTTTTACATTACAATAATTAAGATGAAGACAATAATCAATAATATTAGTATTAAAGCAGTAGCATCATGGCTTCCAGAAACTGTACTAGATATGGAGTCTTTTTTCTCTTTATACGGGGAAAAGGAAGTTAAAGAGATTATGAAGACTACTGGAATTGAGCATGTTCGAGTAGCCTCAGAGGATATGACATCTTCTGATATGTGTCAGAGGGCGGCTGAATATCTCTTAGAGAAGGAAGGTTTGGATAAAAAGGAGATAGATGGACTCGTCTTCGTTTCGCAAACACCTGATTATATTCTACCATCAACATCAACCTGCTTACAAAATCGTTTGGGATTGTCCAAGGATACTGTCTGTATAGATATAAGGTATGGTTGTTCTGGTTATATTTATGGTATCTTTCAGGCCGCATCGTGGATTGCGTGTGGAGCCTGTAAGAATGTATTAGTTCTTTCAGGCGATACAAATTCAAGAATAATCAATGATAACGACAGATCCTTAAAAATGGTAATGGGCGATGCAGGTACGGCAACACTAGTTTCAAAAGGTGATGCGACTATAGGTTTCTTAATTCACTCAGATGGGAGTGGCGCAGAAAAGTTGATTGTTCCTGCTGGCGGTTTTAGAACCCCCAAATCAGCAGCAACAGCAGAACTGAAGTGGGACGAGGACAATAATGGCAGAACCCAAGACGATATGTATATGGATGGTATGGCGATTTTTATGTTTGCTATTACCAATGTACCTAAGAATATAAATACTATCATAGAACAGATGGGTTGGAATAAAGAGGATGTAGGCTTGTATGCGCTGCATCAGGCCAATAAATTTATGGTAGATTATATTGGAAAGAAACTTAAAGTGGCAGGAAGCCTTGTTCCTGTAAATGCGTCTAAATATGGAAATACAGGCCCTGCAACTATCCCTCTTTTGCTGAGTGATGTTTGTTCAAATGAGCATTTTAATCTTAAAAAGACTATTTTGAGTGGTTTTGGCGTAGGTCTATCGTGGGGTAGCATTGCTTGTGATCTCTCAAGCACACATTTTTATGAACCAATAAATAAGTAAACAAAATGGATAAAGAAAGAATTAATGAAATTGTCTTCAATACACTGAAAGACTATTGTGATGCTAACGACATTCAGGTAGAAATTAATAAGGATACAGCCCTGATTGGTAGTAATAAGATTATGGACTCTATGGGTCTTGTTAATAACATTGTTGATATTGAGACCGCATTTCTTGATGAAGATGTAGAGATTAGTTTGACATCAGAGGCTGCTATGTCTGGTCGTATCAGTCCTTTTCGCTCTGTAGGATCGCTTTGTAACTTTATTGCACGTCAACTTGGTATTGAGGAGGAGTAATGGATAGAGTTATTATCGTCACTGGAACCCGAAAGGGTATTGGCAGATATTTGGCAGATCAATATCTTCAAGAGGGTGATGTTGTTTATGGATGTAGTCGCAGAATCTGTGACATTGAACATCCTAACTATCATCACACCCGTCTTGATGTCTCTGATGAGGCAGAGGTGGTAAGCTTTGTGCGCAACGTGTATAAGGAAAACAAACATATTGATGTGCTTATCAATAATGCAGGCTGTGCTGCTATGAATCATTTCTTGCTAACTCCATATAATACAGCACAGAGAGTATTCAACACTAACTTCATGGGCACATTCCTTATGTGTCGTGAAGTTGCAAAGTATATGGTTAAGGCTAAAGCTGGTCGCATTGTTAACTATTCAACAGTTGCTGTGGCCTTAAACTTGCATGGAGAATTAGTTTACTCCGCATCAAAAGCTGCCGTGGAGCAATTGACAAGAGTGCTTGCTGACGAAATAGGAGGAAGTGGTATTACAGTAAATGCCGTAGGACCGACACCTATTGACACAGACCTCATCAAGAATGTTCCGGAAGATAAACTTCAGGATTTGCTCAGTCATCAGTGTATTAAGAGATTTGGAAAATTTGAGGATGTGAAGAATGTTATAGATTTCTTCCTGCGTCCAGAAAGTGATTTTATAACTGCTCAAACCATCTATCTTGGTGGAGTTGTATAATTTGAAGACATGAATTGGCTAATTGAAAAGATAAAGGAAGGTGGCAACAAGACAGCTGTCATTTTCAAGGAGCACGAATACTCCTATAATGCTTTGTATGAGCGCATCTGTGCAGATTACGAGCGAGTAAAGAACACATTCAAGCCTGGCGAAGTCGTCGCTATTGTTTCAGACTATTCGTTTGAATCTATCGCACTTTTCTTTGCACTGCATGAGAATAGGAACATCATTGTTCCTATTACCACCAAGGTGAAGGCAGAGATTGACGATCGTATTATAACTGCTGGTTGCGGTCAGTGTGTGACTATTGCAGACGAAGATTGGACTGCGACAAAAAGTGAGGTTAATGAAGAACCACATCAGCTCGTTCGCCAGTTGCAGGAAGGTGCTCATTCTGGTCTTATCCTATTCAGTAGCGGTTCTACGGGTAAGCCTAAGGCTATGATTCATAACCTTGATAATCTCATAGACACATATCAGGGTAAACGAGGCAAGAATATTGTATTCTTGATATTCCTGATGTTTGACCACATTGGTGGTTTGAATACATTGCTCAACTGCTTGTCTATGAATGTTGCCATGGTATTCCCAGAAACTCGTGAGCCAGACCATGTAGCACATCTTATTGAGAAGTATCATGTCTTTGTACTACCAGCATCTCCTACATTCCTTAACCTAATGCTGATTGCCGATTGTCATAAGCGTTTCAATCTGTCATCAGTTCGAATGATTACATACGGAACAGAACCTATGCCTGAAAGCTTGTTAGTGAAACTAAAAGAAGCCTTCCCCAATGTGAAATTCTTACAGACATTTGGTACCAGTGAAACAGGTATTTCTGCAACCTCCAGTTATTCGAGTACCAGCACTTTCCTTAAAATTGATGATCCAAATACAGAGTATAAGATTATCAATGGAGAACTATGGCTTCGCAGTAAGACACAGATTATGGGATACCTGAATGCCAGCATGGAACGATTTACCGATGATGGATGGTTCCGTACGGGTGATATGGTGGAGGAAAAAGACGGTTACATCAAGATTGTTGGTCGCAACAGTGATATTATTAATGTAGGAGGTGAAAAGGTACTTCCTAGTGAAGTCGAATCTGTGCTCTTCCAGATGCCACATGTCAATGATGTTATTGTTTATGGCGAGAACAATCCTATAACAGGTCAGATGGTTGTTGCCAAGGTCCTTTATGATCAGGAGATTAAATTATCAGAACTGAAAAAACATGTTGTAGATTTCTGTACAGACAAACTCACCCGTTATAAGATTCCTGCAAAGGTGGTGAAGATGAGCGAGGCTGAGTATTCCGAGAGGTTCAAAAAGAAACGAATCTAATTATGCATACAATTATTATAGCAGAAGCTGGCGTTAATCATAATGGTAGTTTTGACCTAGCTAAACGACTTGTTGTAAAAGCAAAGGAAGCTGGTGCGGATTATGTTAAGTTCCAAACAGGCATTCCCAAATTACTGGTATCCAAGTATGCTGGTATGGCTGAGTATCAAAAGAAAAACACTAACACTGATGAGGCTCAGCTAGATATGCTTAAGAAAATTAATCTTGACTTGTCAGATTTTAAACCGCTGAAAGATTATTGTGACTTAATTGGCATAAAGTTTATGTCAACACCATTTGATTTGGTGTCCATAGATGTCCTTTCTCCTTTAGGTATGGATTATATGAAGATTCCATCTGGTGAAATCACTAATCTCCCATATCTGAGGAAGATAGGCAAACTAGGAATTCCTGTTATAATGTCAACGGGGATGGCAGAGATTGGCGAGGTCAGAGATGCTTTAAAAGTACTTACGGATGCTGGTTTATCTAAGCAAAAGATAATTCTGCTGCATTGTAATACTGAGTATCCAACACCTTATGAAGATGTAAATTTAAAGGCGATGCTGACTCTCCAAAAGGAGTTTGGAGTAGAAATAGGTTATAGTGATCATACTAAGGGTATAGAGGTTCCCATAGCTGCCGTTGCTTTAGGAGCGACGGTGATAGAGAAGCATTTTACACTTGATCACAATATGGAAGGGCCCGATCACAAAGCCAGCCTGGAGCCTGACGAACTAAGAGCTATGGTAAGCGCCATTCGGAATATAGAGAAAGCAGTTGGCGATGATGGATACAAACATGTGAGTAATAGCGAACGAAAAAATATTGCCATTGCCCGCAAGAGTATTATTGCTGCCAGAGATATCAAAGCTGGCGAGTTATTTACAGAAGATAATCTAACAGTTAAACGCCCAGGTAATGGTATCAATCCTATGCGTTGGGACGAAATAATAGGGAAGGTAGCCATTAGAGATTTTAATGAGGACGAATTGATTGAGATATGAGAAAGATATGTGTGGTAACGGGTACGCGTGCTGAATATGGCTTATTGTGCCGTCTGATGCGAAAAATTGATGATTCCCCTGAAACAAAATTACAGGTGATAGCCACAAATATGCACCTTAGCCCCAGGTATGGAAATACTTACTTGTATATTGAACATGATGGTTTCAATATTGACTACAAGATTCCTATCATTGATGAAGATGCCAAGGATGATTCTGTAGCAACGGTGAAATCAATGTCCAAAGCATTATCGGGCTTTGCTGATGCATATAATGAACTGAAGCCAGACATGGTGGTGGTATTAGGGGATCGCTATGAAATTTTATGTGCAGTTGAAACGGCATTAATAATGAGAATACCTGTTGCACATATAGGAGGAGGGGAAATTACTGAGGGGGCATTTGATGATTCTATCCGTCATAGTATAACCAAAATGAGTCAAATTCATTTTCCAGCAACAGAAGAATATAGAAAGCGGATTATTCAGATGGGGGAACAACCTGAAAGGGTATTTAACGTGGGCGCTCCAGGGGTTGAAAACATAAAAAAGCTTCCCCTTATGGAAAAGGAAGAGATTGAGAAGGACATAAACTTCAAGATAGATAATAATACAATTCTTGTAACCTACCACCCTGTTACTCTAGGCAATCGTAATGCAAAGGATGACATAGATGATTTCCTAAGTGCATTAAATAAACGGAAGGAACTACGTGTTATTTTCACTATGCCAAACAGCGATACAGGCAGCCATTTTATAGTTGATGCTATTAATAACTTTGTAGCAAACAATTTAGACAGATCCATAGCGTATAAATCATTGGGAGTTATTCGCTATTTGTCTGTAATGCGGCATGTGGCCGCAGTGGTTGGCAACAGTAGCAGCGGACTGGTGGAAGTACCCTCATTTGGAATTCCTACGTTGAATATTGGTGACCGTCAGAAGGGCCGTTTGGCAGCTGACAGTGTATATAACTGCGCTCCTGACAAGAAGTCTGTCCTGAATGGATTGGATATGGTGTTGTCACTTGCATTCAGACAGAAAGCCGCAGAGACGCATAATCCATACGAAAAGGAGAATACAGCTCAGACGATTTTCGATGTGATTAGCACATATCCTTTAGAGCAACTGAATCAGAAACATTTCTACGATATAAATCAATGAAGATATTAGTCGTAATACCTGCCCGCGGAGGCAGTAAGGGAATTCCCCATAAAAATATCAAGCCGCTAAATGGTAAACCTCTAATTCATTATACAATTGATGTTGCTAGGGGGGTGGCCAAAGATGAAGATATTTGCGTATCTACTGATGATCCGGATATCATAAAGTGTGTTGAGGACTATGGCTTAAATGTGCCCTTCGTCCGTCCAGCAGAAATGGCGACTGATACCGCTGGTACATATGAGGTACTTCTGCATGCTTTGGACTTCTACGAGAAACAAGGCCGCCACTATGATGTGGTCCTGCTTCTCCAGAACACATCTCCTTTCCGAACAGCAGAACATGTTAAGGAGGCTCTTGAGTTGTACCGTAAGGATATTGATATGGTTGTGTCCGTTAATAAGACAAGGACCAATCCCTACTACAATTGCTTCGAGGAGGATCAAGAAGGTTTCCTAAAAAAAACATTGGATAGTACAAGCTTCGTTCGACGCCAGGATGCCCCTGTCACTTACGAATACAATGGAGCTATTTATGTCATTAACCCTGAGCAGATGAAGAAAATGCCTCTTGGAAAATTTACTCGCAGAGTAAAATACGTAATGGACGATGTACATTCTGTGGATTTGGACAATATGATAGACTGGAAGTTCGCTGAATTTATACAAAAGGAGGGCTTAGTATGAAAGACCATTTAATCAGTCAGAATATCACGCTACTAGAAGCACTGGCCAGAATTAATAAGCTTGCTCCAGAACCGCTCGTTCTTTTTGTTCTTGACGAAAAGAGTCGTATGGTTGGGACGCTTACAGATGGCGATTCTCGTAGAGCTCTAATAGCAGGAGCCTCGGTAGAAGATAAAGCAGAAAAGATCATGCTTCGGAACTTTCGCTATATGACCACATCTAATGCTACGGATGTTAAAGAGATACGACGTCAGAAGGAAATGAAGATGAAACTTGTGCCTATTCTTGATGAGGAAAGGCGTATTGTTGATATTATAAATCTAGAGAAATTCAAGACTCGACTACCCGTAGATGCAGTGCTGATGGCAGGAGGTAAAGGTGAACGTTTACGTCCGTTAACGGAGAAAACACCTAAGCCTCTTTTACCGGTAGGAGATAAAGCCATTATTGATCACAATATTGACAGATTGATATCTTATGGTATTAGCCATATCAGTGTTACTGTAAACTATCTGAAGGAGCAGATAGAGGACCATTTTAGCGAGCCCCACAATGGAGTTCAAGTGCAGACAGTTAGAGAACCCAGATTTTTGGGAACAATTGGTAGTATTCGTTTTGTTCAAGAGTTTTACAATGACACAGTGCTAGTTATGAACAGCGATGTGTTTACGAACATAGATTATGAGGATTTCTTTCTACACTTTCAGCAACATGATGCAGAGATGTCGGTAGCAGCAATACCATATAATGTAGCCATCCCTTATGGTATTTTTGATCTTGATGGAAGGAATATTAAAGGGTTGATTGAAAAGCCTAAGTATAATTATTATGCAAATGCGGGGATATATTTGATTAAGAAACGTGCGCTTGATGAAATACCAGTTGACACAATGTTCCATGCCACTGATCTTGTTGAAAAACTGATTTCTGAAGGAAAGAAAGTAATTAGATATCCGTTGAATGGTACTTGGATTGATATTGGCAATCCGCAAGAATATCAGAAAGCAAAAGATTTAGTTAAGCATATGGGTTAACGAGTCTCAATTGTTTGTGGATTATTGGTAAAGGTAAAAAGATTAGATATGTATAAATTGTTAATTCTGTTCTGTATTTTTTGCAATTTCTTTTCGTATAACATTTTATCATTCTTAGTAGGAGAACAATTTTCTTGGGCAGATGATTATGGCTCTAGGGAATTTGTACTACAAACAGAGATTGAACTTGTGATATTATTTACAATATTACTTTTTATGTGTGTCTGTGTTAAGTCGCCTTTAAATTTACATAAATCTCAAGTCCCATCAAATATAAAATATGAAAAGGGAAGTTTGTTCTATATAATTTCTAATATTGTTTTTTGTTTTTTTCTCATATTGAAATTTTCTTCCATTAATTGGAACTTCTCGACAGAAGGAAGAGGCGTGGGGCAGTGGGATCTTGAAAATAGAGAGACCCCACTTCAAGGACTTCTAGAGTTCTATTTGCCGTTTCTTATATATTTGATATTAATAGGCTTCTTTAGGGGAAGAAGATATTTAATAGTTATTGCTATTGCAGTTCTTATAATTTCAGGAGTCTCAGATGGCGGTAGAGATGCTGTGGTTTATTTTGCAATCCTAGGCTTTATATATATATATTATTTTGGAAATCTCTCAGCAAAAAGTTATTTGTTATTTTTTCTTATTGCTTTTTTGGGAATGACTTTCTCGGCATCTGATAGATTCTCTGGCGGAACATTTATTGAAAATACACTTGTCAAGATAATAGGCTGCAACGCTGATAGTT
>Ga0247609_10002415_pt1 | contig 19862 bp, 9 predicted proteins | sample 172DNAGHGlowgp2_FD_193487 | JGI IMG/M metagenome (GOLD analysis project Ga0247609, IMG submission 193487) | Sheep rumen microbial communities from Palmerston North, Manawatu-Wanganui, New Zealand - 1728 DNA GHGlow gp2 | ecosystem: Host-associated > Mammals > Digestive system > Stomach > Rumen ...
GTAGACAACTATTCAGGTTCTACATCTTATACAATCAAAGTTGATATGTCACAGCCGGTAATCTCAGAAGTTAATACAAATGACTTCAAGCAGATTGTTCTGTCAAACGGAACTCTTGCAAAGACCTTCTCTTTTGATGTATCTGATACAGGAAGTGGAATTGCAACAGCTGCAAGCTCTGTAACTGTAAAAGTTGGTTCAAAGACAATTACAAGTGGTTCTAACGGAAGTTCAATTTCTGTTGCTGCTGAATCAAATGGAAAGAACCGTGTAACAGTAACAATTGGTGCAGCTGATCTTACAACACTTGCAGGTAACAACTCTGTTATTGTAACTGTAGCAGATCAGGCTGGTAACCAGTCAAATTCTCAGAGTATTGGAACAATAAGCATGGATAAGGATGCTCCTGTTCCAAACTTTACTTCACATCAGGCAGACGCAACTGTAAACAAGACAATCACTCTTGCCGGAAGAATTACAGACACAAGTAACAGTGCAATTAAGTCTATTACTCTTACTGCTGAAAGTGGTTCAACAACTAAGACTTATGGATATCCAACAGGAGCTAATGGAAATATAACTTATGCTAACGGTCAGTGGTCTTTAAATCTTGATACAATAGACTTTAATAATACAACAAGTGCACAGGATTTTACTCTCTCGTTGACAGCTACAGATGAAGCCGACAATGTTAGTGATTCAAATGCAGATACAACAAATGAAAATGAGCCTGTAACTTTGACTCTTTCTATCGACCAGAATAGCGACCGCCCTGTAGTTAAGTTTACAAATCTTGTAAAAGAAGGAACAGGTGCAAATGCTAAGTATATCCTTAAATACGGAAACGCTGCTGCTCTTGAAGGTACAATTACAGATGATGATGCAACAAGTGCTAAGGTTGTAAAGACATTCATTGCAAGTTCAAGTCCAATTACTTCTGCAACAGCCACTCCAACAGGAACTACAACCTTCAATGCCGCAACCGGTGATTACACCTTTACACCTGCCAGCCCAGCCGATGGAGCAAAGACTGTTTACTTCTATATTGTTGATAATAATGACAATGTATTCTACACAACTCAAGAATCACAGCTGACTCGTCCATACAAGCAGTATAAGACAGATGCTAAGGAAGATAATTCTTCTGCTATTACATACAACAGCGACAGCAACGCTCCATTAATTAACTCTGTACAATTACAGGCTTATACAGCTGCTACTGCTAATATGGAAACACAGGTAATAAACGGTGAAAATCAACAAGTAGATACTACAAAGAACGGAGTCCTGACTTCTCTTGGTACAAACTGTGTTGTTGGTGGTACAAGCAAGAATTTTGTAGACCTTAAAGTATCTGCAAAGGATGCTAACGGTGTTAAGGGAATTGTAATCAAAGTACAGCAGGGTACATCTACAGCAACTTATTACCGTTCAAATAATTCCGTTTCAGAAACTGGTATTTCAACTTATGCCAATACAGGTACTGTTGATGCAACTACAAATGATTCTTCTAATCATGAATACACAACTTCAAGAATCAATATTACCAATTATGTAAATGGTCAGGTAACTGTTACTGTAAAGGTTTACGATAACTCTGGTCTTTACAATAATCAGGAAAGTGTATTCGTAATTGACCGCGACGCACCAACTCTTTCTATCGATAACAACGTTGCCGAAGGTCAGGTTGTATACGGTATAAACAAAATTACAATCGGTGGTTCTGTAACAGCAACAGACGTAGACAAGATTTACTATGCAGTAACAAATGATACTACTGCTTCAGATACAATTGCTGCTGCAAACTGGATAGAAGTTGAAGATCAGAAGATTTCGGCTTCGATAATCTTTGGCGGATCTTCGGCAGATGCAGAATATGGTTTGCCTTCTGATACTTTACGCAAATGGATGCAAACAGTTTATAGTTATGATGATGCATATATGACTGAACACGATGAAAACAAACCATTGACAATCCACTTTAAGGCAGTTGATGCTTGTGGAAACGCAGGTTATTCGTCACGAACTGTATCTGTCGTACCTAACGGAGACAAACCGGTTATTACATTAAGCTACCCTGTAGATAAAGCTCAAGATGTACATCCTTCTTTGGCAGGAACAATCCGTATCTATGGTAATGCCGAAGTTATTACAGGTAATGTTGCTGCTGTATATGTTCAGATTGATACTGATTATGACGGAACCTTTGATGAAAACTGGAAATCAGGCTTTGATACTTGTATAGCAGGTAAGAACACCTCATATACACCTGGAACAATTGGAACAATTAACGGTACCTCACAGCTGGGTATCAAAGCTGTTGGAACAGACAACTGAAATCTTCCAATTAACGCTAACAAGGAATTCAACCCTGTTACTGGCGGTACAAGCGAAACCCGTAGAATGGCAATCCGTATTTATGGTGTAGGTGGTAGTGGAAAAGTAAGTGAACCTGTAATCCAGGAATTTACAATCGATCCAAATGCACCACATATTGGAGGTACAGGAGCCGATACAGACGTAATGCAGCTTAAGCTTGTTCAATTTGAAACCCCTCTTACAGATGCAATGACATATACTCAGGCTCAGACTGCAATTTCAAATCAGATGCCTTATGTGCCTGGCCAGACTGTATGGGTAAAGGGTCAATGGTATATTGCTGCTTCTGTTTATGATGATTCAGGTATTGCTTCAATTAAACTTGATGAAAATATAACAGGTATTGATCCAATTTATCTGGTTGAAGGTGGAAATATTAAGAGTAATCTTGCAATCACTACCTCTCAAGCAACAAAAACAATTTTTGTAAAGGCAAATGATTGTAAAGCTGCAATAAATAATGTTGCAGGCAAAAAGAACTTTGATATTTACATTCCACTTCCTACAAATGCAGGTTCCGGTTCATTAACCTTTACTCTTGAAGCTGTTGAAGCATCTGAATTCAATAATGGTTCAACAGAAACTGTAAAAGTTAATTTTGATAACACACCTCCAAAGCTTGGTACAGCCGGTCACGAAAATTACAATGCAAATGCTTATAATGTTCAGCAGGATAACGGCTTCTATCGTCTCTTTGGTTATGCAACCGATGCCGAAGGTGGTAACCTTGTAAGTGATATGAAGGCTGTTGCATTCTACTTTGTAAGACGTGGAACTGCTGCAACAAATCCGGTTACAAAAGTATATGATCCAATGTGGAAGGATAAGTCTGTTGCTATTCAGACTGGAACAACAAACACAACAGGAATTTCTTACGAATACGGTATGTTCTGGAATACAAAGACAGTCGGACGTAATAATACAGACCTTTCTATTCTTACACTTACAACAAAGGATGATAATATCCATGCCGGTGGCTTTGTATTAATTGGTGGTACAATCTATACAATTCGTTCTGTTTCTTCTGATGGTTTGACAATTACCCTTAAGACAGATGCTCCTGCCGGAATTACTCAAGCTAAGTTTGCTTATGCAATGGTAATCGATAACTTTAATATGACAGAATCTGTTGATCCTGTTACAAGACCTAAGATTACAAATCCTTCATTATATGGTTACGGTTACTATAGTGCCGACGCAACTGCCGACGACGGCGACTTGATGCAGGAAAAATGGGCAAGCGGTAAGTGGGAGGCCTGGATTAACTCTGCAAATATTCCGGATGGACCTATCGAAATCCACTACGTAGCTTTGGATAATGCCCAGAACTACAGCGTTGGAATCGTAGGAAACTTGAGTCTTTCAGATTATCAGGCAAAGACAACCCTCGATGTTTCTGCAAATGGAACTCCTGGAACCGCCGCTAACAACCTTATTTCCGGCTTCGACTACATCTACGATGCAAACAAGAAAGCTTATGTAAGCAACAACGCTCCACGCATTGCCGGTGTTACAGTTGGTACAGACTATAACGGTAACGGTACAGTAGAAGCAAGTGAGAAACAGACTAAGTACGTTGAACTTGGAACCCGCGTATTCAATAATGTTGCTAATACTTCTTCAATTACTAAGGTTCTGCAGCAGTTCAATGCTTCAAGTGATGGAACTGCTACCGGACTTCCATTCATGAGAGTCGTTGATAGTACAGACGTCGAAATTGAAATAATTGGTGGCAATAACGAAATGTATTACCGCTACCATATTACAGAAAATTGTGATGACACAGCGACATTCACAAATGGAACCTATGGTAAAAATGCTAATAATGTAGACTATACTTCATGGCAGGTTACACGTACAACCGACGAAGGCTACAAGACTGATGATGACGGACACCAGGGCTATTATACAACAACAAAACTCCCTGCTATAAACTTCACTACTGACCAGCTTAAGGATGCAATTCGTGTCGATGAAGATGATGAAGGCGAAAATGGTACAAGATGGTGGACAATCCAGATTTGGGATAGCACCGAAGAAACAACTCATTTTGAAAACAGCCAGTACGCCGAACTCAAGCTGCCATTAAATATAGAAGTTCTTGATAGTACTCCTCCAAACACTGTAATCAGCCCGCTGTACTGGAAATCATCTTCTGATAATAGTGTTTATAAGAATAACAGCGAATTGTTTGGACATGTGGAACTTAAGGGCGACCTCGGAACATCTACACTTGGTTCAACCTATGGAACAACAGATGATAAAGTTTCTGGTATAGTTGTATTCCGTGGTTATGCTTATGATAATAAGCGACTTTCTCAACTTGATTGGGCAATTGTAAGCTCCGATGGAAAAACTTCTCTTAGTCCGTATACTGCTACAAACAGCCTTACATATACAACCGGAGCAACTTATTCATCAGGAACCTGGACAGGAACTGGAACTTTAGGAGACGCAACACCTGTTAATGCAACCAAGCACTACAAGTTTACAGTTAAGACTGCTCCAGCAGATGAAAATGACATCTGGAATGTAAATGGAACCGAAGCCTATCTTGATGAAAAAGGTCATAAGGTTTCCTGGGAACTTGCAGTAGATACTTCTGCTATAAACGGAGTAGTTGCAGAAAATGCAAAACTTTATATTCGTGCAACAGATGTAGCTGGAAAAGTTACTGTAATGACAGGTGACAATGCAACAGGTTCTCCAAGTGCAGGTGACACAACTCAAGAAGCAAAGGATAAGGCAACAAAAGCTCCAACTTATCAGGTGGATATTGTTCCATATATCACTGGTGTAGAGACAGCTCTCAAAAAATCGCTCAAGACAAGTATTGTTGATGCATACACAAGGACAACTCTTGGTCATTACATAGTTCGAGAGGGTGAAGTAGTTACCTTCACAGGATATAACCTGACAGGAGCAAAGTATGTAAAGACAAAGGCTGCTAATCAGGCAAATGATACCACAGTTGATATGACAAATGGCAAATTAACTCTTTCAAATGACAATATTGCTACCTCAAGTGAAATCCTCTTGAAAGTTGGAAGCCTGTATACAATTAACAACATGAATAACAACAATGCAAAGGGTACATATACAGGTACAATTTCTGATTCAAGCACTTACAATGTTCTTAGTGATTATGCTTACAATAGAATGCCGAATAACAAAGGTAACAACCTTTTGACAGATGATGTTTACTTTGATATCTGGCAGTTCGATGTCGACGCTGCAACTCCAGTAAGTGGTGAGCTCCGAGAACCAGCTATGAAGATAAATCCTATAACAGGTAAAATCGGTGTAGCCTTTGTAAGTGGTCCTGCAGACTTCTCTATGCCAATGGGAAAGAATACCGATGCAGATGATGTTTCATGGCAGGTATTCCAACATAACTATGCTACCTTCTCGAATGTAGCACTTTGTTATGATTCGCTTGGAAACTCTTATGCTACAACTACAGGTTTGGATACTTATCCAAGCGGAAATAAGAATACTTTAGCTGGACGTTTTACTTTCCAAACAAGTAAATGGGGTGTAAGTAGTACAACAGAAATGAACGATAACTATAACTATGAAAGAAAAATCCGTCTTGAAGCTATAGGCCTCCCTGGCGATTCACAGTGTTATGTAATGGGTGAATACCCAAGTAAATTCACTATGACAGAAACTAGATTCTATTCTCCAAGTATTGTTGCTACTACCCATGATAATAAAACATCTGTTTATCTTGCATATTATGATTCTGTACAGAAACAGATTAGATTCCGTTATGGTTCTGAAGTTCCAGGTGGCAAAGGTGATTTCGGAAATTTTGTTGATAATGAAGGCTTAAATAGCGATTTAGCATCTCATAAAGGTGATAATAACAATGATAATCGTAAATATGTATTTGAAGCAAACACAAACGCCTTCAGCCTTATAGCTGGAAGTGACTGGCAGAAGTATAAGAATGAAGCAGGAACCGATGGTTATACAAATCATGTAGGAGCTAACTGGTTCTACGATACAGGTTATGGTGCAGCAAAATATGTCGCAATAGATGCTATTCCAGGAGAAGCCGAAGATATAGCTCCAGTTGTTAATGATACTTCAGCTTCAAATACTCGTGCTAAAACAGCTACAATTCCGAATTTTACTGTAGAAACAGGCGCTTACTTCTATATGACATTTACAAATAATGTTCAACGAGGTAGAAATACTCCAGCAACACTTAATGTTAATAATACTGGGGATAAAGAAATTTATAGGAATAACACTGCATTAACTCAAAGTCAGGATATTGGTAAAGGTCCATTCAAAGTAACCTATACCGGCACATATTGGAATTTTGAGGAAAGTGCGCTTCCAACTGTCACTTATAATGATATCGTAGTCGCTGTCTGGTACGATGGAAAAGACTGCCGTTATGCATATACAACAACCCCAACCTCTGGAAAAGATAATGGAGTTGAGGGTGGCTGGTCTGGAAACAAAGTAATCTTTACTGGTGGTGGTGAGCACTGTGCTATTAAGTTTGGCCCTGATGGAAGTATTCATATTGCCGCTAACGTAGACGGCACATTAAAGTATGCACATCTTGCTTCTTACGGTGCAAACTATAATGAAGCAACCGATGCTGTGACAGTAGATTCTTATGCTATTACCGGTGAAAAGATTACAATTGACGTTGGTAGAAAAGCATTTACTAGTGGTGGTACAACAACTTACAAAGTTGTTCCATATATCAGTTACTACCTGAACTCTGCTAAGAAGCCTGCTGTTGCTTCACTGGTTATTCCTTCAAACGGAACTATGAACTACAAAGCTCAAGGAACAGACTCAAGTAGTAACTTCACAGGAAACTGGGATGTTTCAATTGTTCCTGTTGCTGAAACACTTACCGATCTAGCTGTTGATAAGATTAATGTTGCTCTATGGAAGAAGACAGTTGGTGCTGATAATAATGCAGTTGCTGGTGTAATTACTAGTTGTACCGATAACAGTTTCTTATCAAAAGATAGAAAAATGGACTCTAATACTGTGATAGACGGAAAGGGCTATTGTTCTGGTAACGGAACTGAAAACCCAGTAATCGGCTATGCAATAGTAACCAATTCTGGTACAGCCTTCTCTCTCGCCCAGAAGAAGTAGTCTTACTCCACCACAACTTGCCAGCAATGGCAAGTTGTGGAATTATTTAAAAAAGAAAGGCACTTCGTAGTTTTGCGTCTTGCCTCTATAGTGGTGCTCTATTTAAGAGCGTACCCCGCCACAAAGGGTTAGAGCATTGTGGCGGGGCTATTTTTTATTCTTACCTTTTTTCCGTCTATGGAGAAGGCGCTGAAAAATCTTTTTCGAATATAGTTATTTAGAATCTGTGAATGATTCAACAGGGATGTGTAACAGATTAGATATTTCTTCTGCTGTATATTTTCCATCTGCAAGTAAGACTTTTGCATTTTCGATGGCAGTCTGCTGGGCACCTTGTTGAATACCTTGCTTCAATGCTTCGGCTGCACGTATATCGCCGTATTCTTCTACAATTTTACTTGCCATTTGTACCCCCGTTTCATTCTGTTTATAAAATCTTACCTTGTCGGCGAGTCTGTCGTAAATCATTTCATCGGCATTGGGAGTTGAAAAGTCATGCATCAGTTTGCCAAGTGCATCATCTCCCCTGTATTCGCCATTGATATACATTATATTACAACCATCATCCAAAAACAACTTGCCAGCAATGGCAAGTTGTGGTATTATTTAAATAAGAAAGGCACTTCGCAGTTTTGCGTCTTGCCTCATAGTATGCTTTCCTAGATTTCTAGGATTCGCACCCGTCGGTGGGTCAACACTTGGCGGGTGCTATTTTTTTATTCTTCGTTTCTTCTTCCGTCTACGGAGAAGGCGCTGAATAATGTCGATGAAAAGCTGAATCGCTGAAATCAGCAAATCAAGAAATTCATACAAACTCATAGCAGCCTCCTGAAATTAGTAATCTACAAGCATTGCTGCAAGTAGTCGAATTTTGGAGACAAGACCGCCATTAACTGCGAAGTGCCTGATTAAAGTATATAATATACAGTTTTATTTATCAATAATATAATATACAAAAAAAGTAAATAAAGTTTGACATCGCCCCCAATCCATACTATACTTTCTCTATGCTCGATTCATTAAAATATTTTAGAGAACAGAATAATTATTCTCAGAGTGCCGTGGCTTCGTTTCTTGGGGTTTCAAGACAGATGTATATTAAATATGAAAACGGGGAAGTTGAGCCTCCTCTTAAAGCTATTGTTCAACTGGCGCATTTTTATCGTGTTTCATATGATGTAATCATAGATAATAAAATTCCTGGAAAAAAAGTAACTTATGATAATCCTGAAAAATTAACATTGGAAGTTACTTCGCCAACGCCTTCTTACGGAGCCGCTCCATCCAATGACTCTTCATACTACCTCAAATCAATAATGGAAATGCTTCCAAAACTCATTTATACAGAGCAATTAAAAGTCCTTTCAACACTTTCTGGAATGGTTCAAAAAGAAACAGAAGAAAAAATAATCCCAGACCGCAAAATGCAGGCGTACACAAAGCTTCTGGCGCTTAATGACGAGCTTCATCTCAATTCAAACGGCCAAAAGTGGACTCGAGAGGAGCTTTATGAGCGATAAAACAAAAGTGTTTTTTGATTCCAATATCCTTGTTTATTTTGCCGACGGAGCTGATCCTAAAAAGCAGCAAATAGCAGAAAAACTCATTAAAAATGCTGTCATCAACGATAACGGAGTAATTTCAACTCAAAGCCTTCAAGAGTTTTTTGCCGCTACAACACGAAAACTTCTTTGCACAAAAGAAAAAGCAAAGGAATATGTAGAAAATTTTTCAAACTCTTTTACAGTAGAGCAAATCTCTGTTCCGCTTATTCTAAAGGCTATAAATATTTCAATAAAAAATCAGTTTTCTTTCTGGGACTCACTTATCTTGTCTGCTGCCATCCAATCCGGCTGTATAATCTGTTATTCCGAGGACCTTACAAATGGCCAGATTGTAGATGGCCTTAAGATTGTGAATCCATTCTAATATCTTTAAACACCCCACCTTTTTCTATATAATATCCTCATGAGCAAAAAGAAGGAAAAACGAATTAAACGGCTCAGAAAATATTCTTTGTGGCCGCAGTTTATTGAAACTTTTATTGTTGAGGTTGCGTTTGTAATTGCAGTTAGCCTTGTTTTTATTGTTGATATGATTGCCGAAAATCATAGCCTTATTACGGTGGGCATAGAAAATACAAATGCTATTGTTGAGGATGTAGGTAAGGGCTGGGACCTTTCAAAAAAATCGCTTTCGGCCCATGCTGAGCAGGAACTTAATAATTTTCTAAAATATGATGGCGACACTTTTAAATCTATAAACATTCTTGATGATGATTTTAATGTGCTTGCGCTTTATGGTAATAACGACATTAATCATTCATATTTTCTCCGGGATTTTGATCGGGTGGATTTTAATAAAAACGGATTTTATTTTTCGGATGTAGAAAGCGATTTTTCTATTAATGATCCCGATATAAAATCTATAAAACTTTTCTTTTCTCATTTTGCAGAAGATTTTGCCTCGCTCAATTCTTCCAAATATTATAAATGGGCAATTCAAAAAGACGGCGAAACTTCTATGTGGATTTTGTATAAAACTGCCATTCCCGGTGTAAATGTTGCAATTGAAAAACGAAGCGTCCGTACAAAAATCGACATGGCCCGCCACTATTTTATGATTATAATTCTGGTCATAATCTTTGCTTTTATTTTTATTTATGAGCACTACAAACTGATTGTGATTATTTTGCAGCGCCGAAAAATCCAGAAAATCATTTATACCGATTCTGTTACCGGTGGTCACAATAAGGATTATTTTATTCCAAAGGCCGCCAGAATGATTAAAAAACGTTCACGCCGATATGTTGCTGTTTATCTTCGTATGGAAAAATACCGCAACTACATTACTGCCTATGGAATTAAAGCGGGCGAAAATCTCATGGAAGATTTTTACAAGAAGCTTACCGAACTTACAAGAAAACACCAGGAACTTGTTGCCCATCTTGAAAAATCGGATTTTATTCTGCTGCTTCATTTTGATAACGAAGAACTGCTTAATATAAGAATGAAGGCTATTACACAGGCTTTAAATGATTGCAGACCAAAACAGCATCTTACCTTTAGTGTAGGGGCCTGCCGCATAAATACCCGCGTTGATAATCTTGAAGAAAAAATCTCTAATGCCGGAGCCGCAATTTCTAAACAGGAAAATAATCCTGCCACTGTTTTGTGGTTTGATGAAGCTATGCGCGAAGAACAGGTTTGGGAACGCCGCGTAGAAGATGATATGGAACGTGCCCTTGCAAATAATGAATTCAAAGTGTATCTTCAGCCAAAGTATTCTACAAAAAAAGAAGAGCTTAGTGCTGCCGAGGCCCTTGTACGCTGGATTCATCCGGAGTATGGTTTTGTTCCGCCCGGCAAGTTTATTCCTATTTTTGAACGCAACGGCTTTATTACAAAGCTTGATGATTTTATGCTCACCCAAGTTTCTAAGCTGCAATCCCAGTGGCTGGCCGCAGGAAAGAAGCTTGTTCCGATTAGTGTAAATGTTTCGCGTGCACATTTTTCGCAGTACGACCTTGCCGAACATATCTGCGGGATTGTCGATAAGTATAAGGTTCCTCATGAATATATAGAGCTTGAACTTACCGAAAGTGCCTTCTTTGACGACAAACAGATTTTGCTTGATACAATCAAAAAACTAAAGAACTTTGGTTTTAAAGTTTCTATGGACGATTTTGGTGCCGGCTATTCTTCCCTTAATTCGCTTAAAGAACTTCCTCTTGATATTATTAAACTTGATGCCCAGTTCTTCCGTGATATTGAAGATAAAAAACGCGCCGACCTTATTGTCTGCGACACAATCAAACTTGCAAAAAAACTTGGCATGCAGATTGTTGCCGAAGGAATTGAAACCCGCGAGCAGGTAGATTTTCTTGCAAAGCAGCAGTGCGACCTTATTCAGGGCTATTATTTTGCCAAGCCTCTGCCAGTAAACGAGTTTGAAGCAAAGGCCTTTGTATAGAGCCACAGCCCTGTGTGGTCCCTGATAGATAAGTTGTGGTCCCTGAGCCTGTCGAAGGGGTCGAAGGGAAAATCGGTTTTATTCTTGACATATTTCACAAATGTGTCATAATTAAAGTAATAATTTTTCAACAAAAATATCTCTTTAAGGAAGTAAAAAATGGCATCAATTAACATGAGGCAAACAGATCCTGTTAAATGGCTTGATGAATATCGGGGCAAAGATTTTACCGGAACCTGGCCAACTTTAAAAGAAGTATTCGATATTAATGTAAAGCGATACGGCGAACGAAATTGCTTTACCGATTTTGATGGTCCTGGAGGAAGCCGAAACACTCTTACTTATGCCCAGGCAAAAGATAAAATTGTAACTTTGGCTAACTGGCTTGCTGCAAATGGCGTAAAGCATGGAGACCGTGTTGCTGTTTCTGGTAAAAACTCTCCAGAATGGGCTGTAGTTTATCTTGCTGCTTTTTATGCAGGTGCAACAATCTGTCCTATGGATTATGGTCTTCATAATGAAGAGCTCGAAAATCTTTTAAATACTGCAAAACCAAACTTCTTTTTTGTTGATGCCGAAAAATATGATTATTTTGCAGAAAAAAAATATGATTTTGGAGTTTATTCACTTTCTCCCTCTCATCCCGAAAAATATGTTTATAATCTGAACACTTCAGAAGTTCCAGAAATTACCTATCCAAACGAAGATGACCTTGCTGCCATTTTGTTTACAAGTGGTACAACAGGAACTCCAAAGGGTGTAATGCTCACTCATAAAAATCTTGTAAGTGATGTTTACCTTGCCCAGACAAATATGAACATTTATTCAACCGATGTTTTCTATGCACTGCTTCCAATTCATCACGCCTATACAATGACAGCAGTTTTTCTTGAAGCAATTGGTGTTGGTGCCGAAGTTGTCTTTGGAAAAACAATGGCCGTTAGCCGCATGATGAAGGAGCTTCGCGAAGGAAAAATCACAATGCTTCTTGGCGTACCACTTTTGTTTAACAAGCTGCTTGCCGGAATTATGAAGGGTATAAAAGACAAGGGCGCTTTTGTTTACGGAATAATCAAGTTTCTCATGGGACTTTCTTATATTATTAAAAAGCTTACAAACTGCAATCCCGGAAAAGTTTTGTTTAAGTCTGTTTTGCAAAAGGCAAACATCTACACACTTCGTATTGCAATTTGTGGTGGTGGACCTTTAGCCCCAAGTGTATTCAAGGCTTATAACGAACTTGGAATTGACTTTGTTCAGGGCTACGGTCTTACAGAAACTTCTCCTATTATTGCACTTAATCCTGTATATGCATTTAAGATTGAAAGTGTTGGAAAGAACCTTCGTGATGTTGCCTTCTGTGTAATTGATCCTGATGAAAATGGAATAGGCGAGCTTTGTGTAAAAGGACCTATGATTATGCAGGGATATTACAACATGCCGGAAGAAACTGCTGCAACCTTTACCGAAGATGGCTGGTTCAAAACAGGGGATCTTGGCTGGATAGACAAAGAAGGATATGTAATGCTTTCTGGTCGTGCTAAAAATATGATTGTAACTGCCGGTGGTAAAAACGTTTATCCGGAAGAAATTGAAAATGCCTTCCAGCTTTATGATGATATTGAGCAGATTACAGTTCAGGGCTTTATCCCAGAAGGTCAGGATGCCGGTGAAGAAATTGAAGCTTTAGTTTATCCTGCTGATGGTTTATTAAGCAAACTTGGTGCCGACAGAAAGAATCCTTCTGATATGGAAAAGGTTACTGCAAAAGTAAATGAAATTATAGATGAAGTAAACAAGAATCTTTTGACCTACCAGCGAATCAAAAAGGTAACAATTCTTGATGAACCACTTGAAATGACAACAACCAAAAAGGTTAAACGTATTTATAAGAAATAAAAAAAAGGGGTCCCTGAGCTAGTCGAAGGGCCCCTTTTTTTTCTCCTACCAGGTATATCGCAGTGCTATACCACCACAAAATCCAACCTGAGGATCATCCGGGAAGGTTCCCATAAATCCAAACTGAATTGGTACCGAAAGGTGATCAAAGAAAATAAAGTCGAAACCAAAGCCTACGCTTGCAAGTGCATTGTTATGCATCTTTTCAATCTTTTTTGATTCCGGTTCGGCATATTCATAAGAACGTTCGTAGGTTCCAGTATAACCCACCATACCATAAGCAAAAAGTCTTGAACTTATTTTGTCTTTCCAGGTGTTTTCAAAAAGTGTAAAATCACCTTCTACTGTAAAGCTTGCATTAAATGGGTCTGAATATCCTGAATCATTATAAAAGGCAAAAACGCCGAATTTTGTACTGAATAAATCGGAGAATCGTCTTTCATATTGAATTCCTCCAACTGCATTTTCTGCTCCAATAACATACATACCAATGGCATTCTTGTTATCAAGACCGTTAGCAAAAAGTGAGCCAGCAAGAGCCAATACTAATGTGGCTGCAATAATAAGTTTTTTCATATTTCACGCTCCTTACTTATAAAACAAAGCTTCAATTCCCCGGTTACATCAGGCAATTGAATCCTGTATTTTTGCGAAAGTGCCGGTCCACAGGAATTTGAACCAACTCCTGCCATCATATAGTCTAAACATAAAATTGTACAGTCCGATTTTTGCAGTTCGTAGTTGTGACGGCGGCTCCAGAGCTCTTCCTCTGTGTAGCGGCTTGCATTAAAGCTTATGTATTTTTGATTCTTATTTTCAGGATTTTTTCCGCTGCATAAAATCTCAAGTTCTTTGTTTTTAATGCTCACATACCTGCAGCCGTAGTGTGAAGAGTTTTCCTGTGGCCTGATGTATGGCTCATACTGGTCGCTCACTTTTGAAGTAAAGCTTCCAACATAAGTTGCCTGATGCTTGTCTATGTAGCTTTCTGTAGGTCCATAACCAAAATATTCTACAGAATTAAAGGATTTGTCTAAGAAGAGTCGTAGTCCTACTCGTGGAAGCATGAAGATTCGTCTTGTTGCAGTAAAGTGGAATTCAACAGAAAGAGACGGATATTCCTGGAACTTGAGATTTTCTTCGCGGTCCCTGTGGTCCCTGAGCTTGTCGAAGGGGTCGAAGGACCTTATATTATAAATCACCGTCCCATACATAAACGGCTGATTAATACTCCACACAAAGCCCTGATCTACAATAATGCGCACACTTCCATCTTCCAATTTTTCTATGCGGGAACCATAGACTTTTGTTTCAAAGTCGTGCAGGTGGGCATCAAACCATTCATTACGCATAGGGTCATTGTCTGTAGGAGCCCGCATAAAGTTAAAGCTTAGCGGTTTTTTAAGAATTTCCTTTCCACCGATTTTTATTGAGTCGAACATGCCGCTTCTTCGGTTAAAGTTGTATTCCATTTTGCCAAGCGTAACTTTGTAACAGAGCCCATTGCCACTTTGAGTGTCGTTCTTTTTTGCAGCAGCCTGAGCAAAGGTTATGAGCTTTTGAATTTCTTCACGTGCATTTTCCTGAATGCCTTTTTTATTGCGCTTTCCCGGCAGCCATTCCTTTTGTCCTTTAAGCATTGGCATAAATGAGGATTTTTTTAAGATTTCTGCTTCCTGGTCTGCATCTTCTTTGGCGGCTAACTGCACCTGGTCAAAACTAACTTCAAAGCCTTTTTTACACCAGAGGGTGTCTGCTTTTGCAGTAAAGATAAATCTTATATAGGCTTCCTTGCCTGTGCAGTCTGGCAGCCCTTCTATAAGTACCTTTGTCTTTTTAAGAGGTGGCAGAGAAGGCAGTTCAATCTTTTTTGCTGCCACAATTTTTCCGTCTATGCATACTTCATATTTGCAGTCTAGTACTGTTGAAGCATCTGTAAAGGCAAGCAGGTTCCAGAAGGAGAAGGTCATATTACATGGCCCTTCGACAGGCTCAGGGACCGCAGGCGACAGCAGTGCGACTCTTACCGGCCTGTACACCTGCTTTGCCTCCAGCAATCCTGTATGGGGCCTGCGGTCGGGATAAGTTAAACCATCGCAGCAAAAGTTGGAATCATTATGTTTTTCTCCCCAGTCGCCGCCGTAGCCATATTTAATTGTGCCCTCTTTTGTTTTGCCCATTACAAGGCTGTGGTCGCACCATTCCCAGATAAAGCCTCCGCAAAAACGGTCGGAGCTATGAAAAACTTTATGATAATCTTCAAGGTCGCCGGGACCGTTTCCCATTGCGTGGCAGTATTCGCACAAAATAAAAGGTCTTTTTTCTTTTTTATCAAGCGGGAACTTGCTCCAGCTTTCCGGAGAAGGATACATTCGCGAAACAAGATCGTATATTTCGTCTGTCGTGTCTCCCTGGTTATGAACGCTTTCGTAATGTAAAAGTCTTGTATTATCAAAATCCTTTACCCATTTTGCAGCCTGTGTTAAATTGTGCCCGTTTCCGGACTCGTTACCCATAGACCAGATAACAACGCAAGGCCTGTTAATATCTCTTGTTACACAAAGCTTTTCGCGGTCAAGAATGCCTTTATAAAAAAGCTTGTTACTTGCAGCTAGGGCAATTCCCGAATAATCAGACCAGTCCCAGTGAGGAGTGCTGTTTACCGAAACACTACCATGCATTTCAAGGTCTGCTTCGTCTATAACATAAAATCCGTATTTATCGCAAAGCTTGTAAAAAACAGGAGCATTAGGGTAGTGCGAAGTTCTGATTGCATTTATGTTATGCTGCTTCATAAGCCGTAAATCATTTTCCATCTGTTCAAGACTTGCAGCATAGCCTGTGGTTGGATAGCTGTCGTGCCTGTTTGTACCGCGGAACTTGATTGCCTTATTGTTTATTTTAAGAACTCCATTTTCAACCGTGATATTGCGAAAGCCAACTTCTTCTCCAATAACTTCATCTGCAGTCTCAAGTGTGAGCTTATACAAAATAGGACTTTCTGCAGACCAAAGGGCAGGCGATGCAACTTTTATTTTGACCGTCTCACCTTTTTTTGCGGGGCCTTCATAAATAAGGCCGCCATCAGGATTTTGCAGGATTAATGTGCAGTCGCAGCCAAAGGGCGTTACTTCTAATTGCCCTTCGACAAGCTCAGGGACCGCAGACGGGCCATGTAAAACCGTCTTTACCCTATAATCACTTATCCTCTTTTTAGGCCTGCTCAAAACATAAACATCACGGAAAATGCCTGAAAGTCTTATTTTATCCTGGTCTTCAAAATATGTTCCAAAGCACCATTTGAGCACGGCAACAGTAATTAAGTTTTCTCCCTCGTTGAGCAGCGGTGTTATGTTAAATTCCGAAGTATGATGACTCACCTCCGAAAATCCGCAGAACTTGCCGTTTACATATAAATAAATACAGCTGTCGGCACCTTCAAAGCAGAGTATGCGTTCAAGACCATCAGCTTTATAATTGTAGCTTTTATAATAAATACCTGTTGGGTTTTCATCTGGTACAAAAGGCGGATTATATGGAATAGGATAATTTACATTTGTGTATTGAGCCTTATCGTAACCATGCAGCTGCCAGTTAGAAGGCACGGGAATCTTTTTGCCATTCTCAAGCACCTTGCGGACATATTTAATTTCTGCAAAATCATCCGGCAAATCTATAATACTTGAATAATATTCAAAGCCCCAGCGCCCGTTTAAAAGTTCAAACCTTTTGGATTTTCCTCGCTCTGCAAAAGCATCCTGCCCCTTTGCAAAAGGAATAAAATAAGCGTGATTTTCAAGTGTGTTAACGTGAAAAATATCCGGGTCTTCGTGAAAGGTCATGTGTGATTTTGAAGAACCTGCTTTAGAGATTTGTTTAATGTCCATGAGAAAGTCCTTTATAAAGAACCCTGCGGCTCCTTCGACAAACTCAGGAACCGCAGGGTCTAATATGTTTAGAGAAGAATCCTTAAACTTTAAATAGATCTACCTGTTCACCAATCTTATCGATGGAATCTTTAACCTGTGAAGAAATCTCGCCAAGGGTTGCACCGGTTTCATTAATCTTGCGTGCACCAACAGCCATTTCTTCCATGCTTGTATTCATCATCTTTGTAGATTCGTAAAGGTGTTCCATTTCTTCTACAATCTTAGAGTTACGTTCAAGCATTTCATGAGAAGAACTTCGAACAGTTATAGTAGAATTGTTAAGGTTCTGCAGGGCTTCAAGAATCTGTTTAGAACCTTCGTTCTGTTCTTCCATTGCAGAATGAATATGAAGTACAAGCTCATCTGTGCTCTTAAGCTGTGAAGCAACGTTCGAGAAGGATTCACTTGCATCGGTAGAAGAGTTTGCAACAGTAATAATAGAATTTTGAATATTAAGCAGCTGTTCACCAATCTTGTTAGACTGTTCAGAAGAAGTTTCGCTAAGCTTACGAATTTCATCTGCTACAACAGCAAAGCCCTTTCCTGCTTCACCAGCGTGGGCAGCTTCAATTGCCGCATTCATAGCAAGAAGGTTTGTCTGTTCTGCAATTGCCGAAATTGCAGCGTTTGCTTCCTGAAGCATTTCTGACTGACTTTCAATCTGTTTAATTTGTTCGTTTACTGCGTTCTGTTTAGCAAATCCTGTCTCGGCATTGCTCTGCAGGTTTTTGAATGAACCAGACATCTGTTCTACCGAATGCTTTACAGAATTAATGTTTCCAATCATTTCTTCTACAGCGGCACTGGCCTGTGTAACGCTTGCAGACTGATCTTCAATTAAACCGTCAAGCTCTGTAATTGAACTTGAAATCTGGCGCATGGAACCACTTGTAGTTCCAACAGTTTTTGTCTGTGTTGATATCTGATTATGAATACTATCAATGGTTGCAATAATCTGTGTAATTGAGCTTGCAGTATCCTGGGTTCCTGAAGCAAGATAGTCGCCGCTGGTGCCAAGCTCATTTTTAGAATCCTTAAGTTTCTTAACCATTTCCTGCAGCTTATCCATAAAGAGGTCAAAATTAATTACAAGAGTACCAATTTCATCACGGATATAAAGGGCACAACGCTTGCTTAAATCGGCATCTCCCTTAGCAAGATCCCCAAGGAAGTTAGAAACGTTTTTAATGCGGCCCATAATCCAGTGAACAAATATAAAGCCTGCAATAGCAAGAATAACTATAAGAATAATAGTAACAGGAACTACATTCGTAATAGTAACTCTTTTTATTTCTTGAATTACATCCATTGATTTTGCAATAAAAATCATACCTGTAATAGAACCATCTTCGCTAACCAAAGGGGTGTAGTTTGAATAATATTCTTTGCCATTGATTGTGTTCATACCCTTGTAGGCAACACCTTCTCTAAGAACCTGCTGTACAATATGCTGATTATCAAGTTCTGTTCCAACCATGTTGGCACCAAGCGTTGTGGCTGCTCTGACCTTTCCTTTGAATACAGTACATTCAACACCATAGTTTTCGTTTACAATTGTTGTATAGGCATCTTCTCCGTCGTCGGCAAGCTCGTAACTTGCAACAACAACACCAATGATATTTGGACCTTCTCTAACAGGAATGGCAGCAATGATGCCATATTTAATATCACCCAGAGAATCGAAAGTATAGTTAGGAGCGCCGCGAAGAGCTTTTGTAATAATTGGATTACTAATAGTTTGATTGGACTGCATGCCATAGGCGCCAAGTACATAACCAGAATTATTAATAAAGGCAAGCTGGTCAAGTCCTGAACGAACTGATATGTTTGCAAGAAAATTATCAAGCTTGTTTTCTTTTGGTTCTATTTTTTCTATACCGGGAGCGTCCCCAAACTTAATATCAGGTACAATTCTAGGAAGGATTTCTTTTGGAACAGTAAAGAAACTTTTTGTAGAAGGTTCCATAGAAAGCATGTTTGCATAACGGTAAAGATTATCGAGCCAGTCATGAATAATAAAATTAATACCGTTGGAAATGTTGTTAATATCCATTTCGGCATTTTGAATGAGCCCGTTATTAAAAATCTTAAGAGAGACAGCACCAGTAATTACAACTCCAAGAATGCTGGCACCAACAATCATTGCAATAAGTTTTGTTTTTAGAGAAATGTTCTTTCTAGCATTCACGTCAAAACGATCTAGTTCTTTAGCCATATGTACTCCTAGTTATGGTAAACATAAATTATGTATATTTTCTCTATTTTGGATATAGAACTTTTTAGAATAGGTGTAATAATACTATTATCCACGAGATTCCATAAAAATGCAAGAATTTTTGTATTCTTTAGAATATATGCTTATTAAAAAATGCGGAGCGAAGGTTCATGTTTTGCAACAGGGCTTCCGCATTATAAATAAAATATTACTATTATAGTGGCTCCCAGTCACAAAACGGAGGTCAAAACCGCGGCTAGCCGCTTGCCGCTGACTGTTGTAGTGGAACTATTAAATGCCGCTCCCGCGGCATCAACAGTCAGAGTCATTTTGCC
>Ga0247609_10002416_pt1 | contig 19859 bp, 21 predicted proteins | sample 172DNAGHGlowgp2_FD_193487 | JGI IMG/M metagenome (GOLD analysis project Ga0247609, IMG submission 193487) | Sheep rumen microbial communities from Palmerston North, Manawatu-Wanganui, New Zealand - 1728 DNA GHGlow gp2 | ecosystem: Host-associated > Mammals > Digestive system > Stomach > Rumen ...
ATGTTGTTGGTGATACATCTTCTTCAATGCTTGTATCAAGAGTTGTTGATGGTAAAGATTGGATGAAACAAAACAAAAAATTAAAAGAAGCTTAATAGCTTCTTTTTTATTGTTCAATTACATAACTCTTCAATACATAATTACCATTCTTCAATACAAAAGTATAAGTGTATGTATTAAGTTTGCTATTATCTGCTTTAACTTTATAAGCAGTTTCATTTTTTACTATAGGATTAGTATTGTTCTTTGCGTCATTATATGATTTAAACCAATCATACTTTGTATAGTTCTCTATTCCACCTGTATTAGAAGTATCACTAAACAGCTTAGATACTTTAATTATATAATTACCATTTTCATATTTACTTTCTCTATAGCTATCAATAACCCAGCTATAGTAACCAGTTATTTTATGTGCAGTATGATTCTTATTCTTCTCAAATGTTTTACTGGCAGGAATATATAAATAAGAATAATCTGATGGTCCCAAAATATTAAAATGTGTCATACACAAAATATTTTCTGGTTCTAAAGAATAATCTAAGTATTTAGATGCTAGTTTCTCTAAATCTTCAAACTTTATTTCATCATAACTTTTCTTCTGTTCAAAAGCCCACAACAATACTTCTTGATTAGTTAATTCACTTGTTTTAAAGCTCTTAGCGGGATTTATATCAAAATAATGTAATCCCCCTATCCTTGCCATTAATTCTTCTATTTCAACATCTGTAAGGTCTCTAATTTCATTTTCTACTTTAGGTTTAACTTCTTCTTTCTTCTTACAACCCACTACCATAAACATAGATAGAAATAAGAATAATATTAACAATTTCTTTTTCATAAGATCACCTAACTAAATTGTACCATAAAAAAAGAAACTATTTACTAGTTTCTTACTTACCATTAACATATTCTTTTATTAATTGATAAACCACTGAACAAGCTGGAACACCAATTAACATACCAAGTACTCCACCAACTGATCCACCTATTGTTACAGCAACTAATACCCAAATACCAGGAAGACTTATCTTTCCTCCAACTACTCTTGGATAAATAGCATTTGTTTCTACTTGTTGTAAAATCAAATAGAATACTAAGAATACTAACGCTTTAACCGGATTAATCATAAATATTAAGAAAGTACCTATTCCACCACCGATTAAGCTACCAAATATTGGAATCAACGCTGTACAACCAATAATAACACTAATAGGTGCTGCGTATGGAAGTCTTAGTATTAACATTCCAATAAAACACAAAGAACCAAGAATGCAAGCCTCTATAACTTGAACTTTAACATAATTAGTAAAACGATCATTTGCTAAAGAACTAATCCTTAATGTTTGATCATAAACCTTAGGTTTAGATATTTTCTTTAATAATTTCTTTATCTGTCTACTTAATGTTTCTTTAGTAGCTAAAAGATATATTGCAAATATCAAACCAACTATAACATTGGCAATAACACCCATTACAGAACTAGCATAACCAAGAAGTGTTGGTAATGCACTATCAGAATGACGATATAAATACTTACTTATCTCCTTAGATACATCGACATTTTCGAAATCTAATACATCTAATACTTCTTCACTTAATCCCCATTTATTACCTAGATTATAAACAGTTTCTTTATATTCAGGTAAATTTTCAACAAAGATTTCTCCAGCATCTTTTATTTGTGGTATCAATATACCCATCATAATTGAAATAATGCTTAGAACTATTAAAAATGAAATAGTAATAGAACAAAATCTTTTACCTTTTTTAAATTTAGCAAGAATAGAATTTTCTAAAGAATTAACTAAAACATTTAAAATAAATGCAATAATACCACCATAAATAAAAGGTGTAAAAATATGAATTAAATATTTAAATATATTTATAATCCAATTATAATTTAGCAAAAACACAAACAATACAATTGCATATGTCACTAAAAGAAATCTATCTTTGAAAACTTTTTTATCCATATTATCACCTATTCTTTATATATTATAACATCAAGTTTATTTTTTATACAATGAAAAAGAAGATGTCTGTCAACATCTTCTCTTTTTAGGCGGACAATTAATAATATCACTGACAGGTAACATATTAACTCATTCATTTAAATCTAAAGTCCGCTAAGGATATCCAACTTAATAGCTGAATGATAAATCGTAGAAGTGATCAACTAGGTATATATAAGAGGTTAATCTTATATATACCATGTCTTAAAACCAATTAAGACCTCAATACTCCTATTGAAACTATTTATCAATTTAAGAATTTGTAAATAAGAAGTCTTTCATTCCTATAAACAAGAACAAGGTTAAATTAATAACCTAAAAAATTAATAAATAATTTCTGCGAAACAATGCTTCTTAATGTTCCAAGGTAATATTAAATATTACCCTAAAGCACTGATCGACATCATTTCAGTACTTAAAAAGTACTGAAGGAACTAATTTGATTCATGTCCCTCTATCTTAATACTATTAAGTATCTTAATTATATATCTATATAAAATAGATGTCAAGAGACTTTTAAAAACTTTTTTTGTTTTTTTCTTTCTTTAATTCCTTAATTCGTGATTTTACCATTAAAATCAATTCCATTGAAGCATCAACCTTTGGTAAAACAAGCAAAGCATCTTGTAATTTAGTTATCAACTCTCTCTTATCTTCTACTTCCCTTTTTGCTTCTTCATAAACAAAATCTGGCATAGGATTTTCTAATCTATAATTATCTATATAGTCTTCAATATCTTTTAATACAAACTCTTTCAATGGATATTCATCCATTTCTCTAACTCCGTAATAACCACCAATGAGATATTTATATGTATCTTTAATATTTTCTTCTTTACTCATACTACACCAACTTTCGAATAATATTATAGCATGAAAAAAGATTATATAATTAAACTAATATATATATTTAATTATATAATCTCTTAATATATTCTCGTCTTCTAAAATTTCAAATTTTCTTTTATATTCATAATTTTGAATATTTCTTTTATACACACTAATAATTTTTAATGCTTCTTCTGGTCTTACCCATTTAACATTAATATCATCTTTCTTACTCACTTTTGCAACATAAACATCAATATCACATTTTATTTTGTCTTCTGCTCTTGCTTCTTCGATTGATGTTAATTGCGCATCTAATTCTGCAATTGTTTTATCAATTACAATTTCATCAGTAAGTTCACTTACTTCTGGTAACCTATATTCATCTTCTTTACCAAATAAGCCAACTCCTCCACTGTTGTCTAAAATAACAATCTTATATTTCCTTTCCTTCTTGCATTTACCGTCGAGATCCTTACCACCAAAGTCACTATCACAAACTTTTCTCATAGCATACGATTCCTTCCTAATTATATTTAAACTAAACTTTAAGGTTAAGTCAAATATAGATTATTAATAGCTACAATAAATTATATTTATAACAAAAAAAGATTACAAATAATGTAATCTATTCTTCTAACATCTTTAAAATCAAATTGGTACTATTTAAAATATAATCAATCTTAAGTTCTTTTCCTTCATAGTATACATAAGTTTTCTTACATTCATAATCACACCAAATTAATAGATAATTATTATTTTTAGCATAATCTAAATACTTATCAAAATATTTATTATATTCATCTAGATAACTAGATATTAATGAACGACAAACATGTTTACCTTTATAATTATATTCCTTATAATTACTATTCATATTATCTTCTACACTTTTATTAAAATCAGTAATTACAAAATACTTTCTTTGTAATTCTTTAATATCTAAACAAAAGTCTAACTCATTAAATAACTTTTTATCTTCGTCACGAAAACGTGAACTTAATAAATACTCAGAATCCGTTAAAACTGTAAGCCCTATTAATTCTTTTTCTTCTTTACTAAATTCATAAACATCTTTAAACAAATCATATATTAATAAACCAGTTGATGTATATTCCATTTCTAAAGTATCATATACTTCCCCACTAATAATATGATGATCTATAGCTCCTAAAACATTATCTTTAGATAAGCCTTCTAAATTGTTATGATCAACTAAAATAAATTTATGATTCTTATCTACTATTGTTGGTTTAGTAGATAAAAAGTCATTAACAATCTTTTTCTCATCATTAACAATTACATAATCATCTAAAAATGCAAATTTAGCATTAACACCCAATTTATTCAATATATTACTAAGTAAATAACTGCTAAAAACAGAATCGCAATCAGGATTAAAATGTCCTATTACATAAACTTCTTCTTCGTTTTTTGCTTTATTTACTATACTATCTAGTATTTCCCTTTTTATTCTTTCTCTAACTTGAACAAGAATTTTACCAATATTATTTTGTCCGCTTTTATCTTTACCTATTCCCCAATAGTATTCATCTATTGTTGCTTCAGCAATTAAAGCTTTTCTTGTTTCTACTAATTTATATGCGATATCTCTGTTTTGTCTGAATTTTTCTAAAATTCCATTAAACATAATATCATTTTTGATATCTTTAAAATTATCTATTCTTTTATTATTTCTATCTCTTCCAATATTTGATGCTTCTTTAGGAGTCTCTGCATTTATTATTCTATTTTTAATTTCTTCATTATCAAATTTCATTGCTTGATAATAATGTTCTACTGTCTTATAGTAAACCCCATCAATACTAAAACCATGATTAGAATAATTAGCTAAATAGCCTAAATCTCCAAACTCCTTATAGAATTCAATCATCAAATATCACTACTCTTTCACACCAGGATATAAATAAAGCCCATCTTCATTAATCCTTTGATTAAAATCATTAATATTAATTGTCTCTTTATAAGAAACTTGACCTTCAACAGATGCTGTTTTAAATAAATCTAATGATTCAATATCAATTGTATTATTATATCCACAAGCAAGTAACCAAACTTGGTTTTCTTCTTTCATTGTACTACAACGTCTTCCATAATTTCTTTCATGAGCAGGAGTTAATGGTTCATTAACAAAATTAGTAAGTCCCTTAAATAAACTAATAGCTCTACCCAAATTACAAATCGTACCAGTATCTATTGTAAATTTTGCATCAAAGAAACAATCTGCAGGGTATTTTGCTCCTTTTAATGCTTCTACATAATTAGATACAACAGGTAAAACGTGTTCTTCAATATATTTTGCTTTATCATTCTTACCCTTACTATTATAATATTTTATTTCGTCTTTGCATATATCTAATACTTTATAAACATCTTTCCATGTTGCTTTAGTATATTTATCACGAAGTCCCATATTCCATTTTGATTTAAATTTAACTAAAGCATTAAGTAAAAATCTTTCAGTTACTAAATAACCAGATTTTTGTCTTATATCTGTTTTTGGATAAATATTAAATCCATAATTACCATTATCTTTAATCTTAGGATCAACTGCATAATATTTACCATCTTTATTTTCAAACATATAAACTTCTACTTCTTTTTCAAAAGCCAATTTATGATGCTTAATATATTCTTTTAATACTTTTTCATCATTTACTTCAAATGGCAAATTATATTCTTTAAACATAATTGGATCTTCACTTATTCTAAGAGCATGAACAAAAGCATTTGATATGTGTGATACTTTAAATTCAACATCTTTTTCTTTAGAAATAAACATATAGTTTCCTGTTGCTATTACTCTTTTACCATTATATTCAAAATCCAATACTTTAGCGTTAACAACAAGCGGATTATATCTTAATTCAACGCACATCTTCCTTGGACCAGATCCAAACATATCAAAATATGGACGATATATCTTTAAGAAATTACTTAAATCTTTTATATATTCCTCTAAAGAATTATTTTTACCAGGTTCTTCCCAAACTCTACCATACTGACTTATTGAAAGTCTAACTCCAGCTAAAGCATAAAGTAAAGCAGAAGAATTAATTTTTTTATGAATTCTATTTAACTCTTCATTATGTCTACTATATCCAACAGTAGAAATTCTGGTTCTAGCACCTAATTCTCTAAATACTAGATCAATATATTTATCTAAAAACGGATAAGAACCAACATCATTATTTAAATAAGGGAAGATTACCCCTACACGATGTTCATTTCTTTCCCAAGCAAGTAATACATCTTCAGAAGTATACTGCTGAGCAGTAACTCTTAAAGCTGATACTATATTTCTTAATGATTCTTCATTCCAATATTCACTTTTGCAAACTGAAAATTTACTACAGAAACCACAGTTATTAAAACATCCTATTTGAGGTTGCAAATGTCTCATTTTAGAAACGAACTCTTTTGGTAAATTCATAAATCTATCATATAATTGAGTTCTAATTTCCATATCTCTACTACTTATATTTTCTTCATCTTGTAACAAAAAATTCATTTTATTCATCTATTTTGTTCTCACTTATGAATTCAATAAATTTATTTAAAGCAGTAGTAGTGAAATCTTCAACATAAACTGCACATACATCAACTGCAGGCAGTTCGTTATTAAACGTTAATACTTCAAAATTATCTTTGTCTGATTGGGTATCAATAACATTTTTTATAAAGTAACCGACACCAACCCCTCTTCTTACCATTTCAAGCATCATTTCAGTAGTCCAACTTTCGAATACTGGATACAATTTAGTATTTTTAGATTCCATAAATTCATCAAGTTTTAATCTAATAGATGAAGTTGCACTTGGTAAAATTAATGGATACTTCTTCAAATCATCCACTGTTTTAATTTCATCATTAGGAAATGATTCTTTATTATAAGCAAAACAGTTATGTAATCTCGATAATGTTATCTTCTTAACAGATTTCTTTGATGTTGGTATTGGTAAAGTATCAACAATCAAATCAATCTTTCTTGTTTCTAACATCTCAACCATATCAGCTGTTGACTTAGAAACAACTTCAAATTTAATTCCAGGATATACTTTTCTAAAATCAGCAATATATTGTGATAAATAGAAAATACCAATATGTGAAGGTGTTCCTATTTTAATACATCCAATATTAAGACTATTTAAATTCTTAATATGTTCCTCTCCTGATTTCATAATGTTGAAAGCTGTTGAAACATAAGTATATAACTCTTTAGCTTCCATTGTTGGTTCTATACCTTTGCTATTACGATAAAACAAAGTATAACCAAGTTGATTTTCTAATTCCTTTAAACTATAGCTAATAGCTGGTTGAGACACATAAAGCATATTAGCAGTTTTAGAAATACTTTTTTGTTCATATAAGTACAAGAATATCTTATATAAATTATAATCCGCGTTATTCATAACCCCACCTCTTAAGGTTGTATTATATTTATTTTTTATACCCAAGTCAATCGTTATAACCATTTTTTATAATATTTTTAATAAAAAAAAGACTATATTTAGTCTTTTTTCATTACATATTTCACAATTCCGTTATTTGTACCAAGATTAATAGCGTTATGCTTTTCTAGAATTCTTATCATTGGATAATTCTCTAAAGCTATACTAAAACGCAATCTTTCCTTGTCACAGTCTTTTAAAATTCTTTCAAATAATTCTTCTCCACAAAGACTTCCACGATAGTCTTCTTTGATAAATAATTCTATGTCATTGGCACTATCATGATTTATATAACCATAGCCAGCAATTTCAACTTTTTCTTTATCCAAATAATTAATTAATTCTTTAACATCTTTATTATCAATTTCTTTTAAATCATCACGATTATTATCATAATAACCAAGATAAATAGATTCTATTTCTTCTGGGAGATCAATATCATTTATTAAGTTTCTATCAGTTTTTATGATTAGCATAAACTTTTACCCTCCTCTAACATATTTGTAATTTCATATTCTAAATCAGAGAATTCTTGGATATCCATTAATGATCTGAATTCTGGTAAATACATACTAATAAACTTCTTCAATAAACCCGTATCTTCCCATTTACATCTTTGCCATAAAGAAGTAATAATATCAGCATAATATGACTCATCCAATTCCTTTAAAGCATTAATTCTTCCCTTCATAAAAGCAATTAATTCTGTATCATCTAATATTAATTCTTTATTCTTATAAAAAACTTTAGCTTTACCAGTATAGTTATAGTCACTATCTATATCTTGATAAACTTCATAAGTTTCATCCCACAGTGTTGATCCTATAAAATTAACATATGTTTTTAAGTAATCCATTTCTTGTACATCAGCTGGTATAACAAACTGAGCATCTTTATTTTTATACTTCGCTATTAATGAATGCATCTTTAACAAGAAGAAACGATGCATGCCATTACCACTAACAAAGAATTTATCGCCCATTTGATAAAACTTCATTGTTTCTACTTCAAAACTTCTACCAAGTTTTTCTAATACATCTTCACCACTATAATCTAGCATTCCATTAGCTCTTGTGTGATAAATATCTCCATTATCAGCAAAAATATCAGTAAAGTTTTCTACAAAAGAAGGACTAGTTAACAAATAGTTTGGTATTCCCAAAACATCGTCAACATTTACCATCTTAACTTGATATGGCCCATAAACTGCATATTTACTAATTGGATAGTTATAATGTTCATATTCTACCAAACTTGTATCTTGTGCGAATTTTAAAAAATCCTCAGGATTAACCCCTTCTCTTTTTAATAAACCCTCTAAATTATTGTTCATTTTATCACTTCCTAATTAATAAACTCATCAATTAAACTTTGATCGTAATAAACTTCTATTCCTCTTGGAATAACTTCTATTTCAAATTTATAACTAGTTAACTCTTCTCCATCCATATTACAGGTAATTGGTTTTTCACTAATAATAGTTAACTTGTCTGTACTTACCTTTTTTAGTTTCTTTGACTTTTCATGTTTACCATCTTTCATTCCTAAGATTAATCTAGCCATATTTATCTTATTCATTTTACTAGCCATATAAACATCTACCAAACCATCAGTCAACGAACTATGCGTTCCTATCTTATAACCATTTCCATAGTATTTAGCATTACACACAGCAACTGTTGTATACTTATCACTATAAGTATCTTCCCCAATAACTATTTTTAATTCACGAGCTTTATACTTAAAGAAATGATATAGTATGCCAACATTATATCTTTGGCTCTTAGGAATAATCTTACTATGAATAATATCACTTTCATTTGCTATATCTGCGTCAATACCAAAACATGTAATATTAATAAAAAATTTATCATTAATTTTAACTAAATCAACTTTATTTAAACCAGTATCAAAGTCTTCTTTATTAGTTTTATAAAAATCATTTCCTGTACCTAGAGGAATAAAACCCAAAACATTTTTAGTATTAGCGATGCCATTAACCACACGATTAATAATTCCGTCTCCACCCATAGCCATAATGACGTATTCTTTATCTTTATACTTTTTTAATATCTCCTCAGTTGATTCTTCTATAGAATTAACTTCAACAATATAATCTAATTTTCTTTTATCAGCAACTGATTTAACCTTTTCAATCATTGCTTCAGTTTTATCTTTTAAACTAAACCTATTAATTAAAAATACACATTTCATATAGCATCACTCTCTTAAATTATACCATATATACAAAATAAAATAGATAACTATTAGTTATCTATTCCTTTATAATCTTCAATTGCCATAATTCTTCTAAAATTATTAGGATCATTAATAATATTATTAGTAATAACAATCATTCCAGCTGCTCCATCTTTATCTGCTTGTTCTTTAGCTTTTCTTTCTTCTGGATCAGTAACAGCTTGACTCTTAATAAAATCATAATAATCTGTCATTCTTGCATATTTATCAAAATATTCAGCACATCTCATATCAGGATAATTCCAAGGCTTTTGGAACATATTATAGTGAATTAAATGTAAATCCTCATCTTTATAATCAGAATCAACATTTGGCATAAAATCCCAATACTTTTCAAAATGAGTAATTCTATTCTTACATAAAGCATTTAAATAATCTTGATCAGGAGCTACTGTATCGAAATTATACTTAGTTAATAAATATAAGAATTTTTCTTCTATCTTTGCTTCTCTTAATCCTTTAGTATTCATAACTAATACACCAGAATTAATATAGTCTTCCCATTTATCTACACCAACAGCATCTACCACATATGTTTTAAATTCATCTACCAATCTAACAACACCATCAGTAGTTCCTGCAAGCAAGTCATCTCCCATATCAATATTATACAGCTTAGCTACATCATCAACGATAGCAATATCAGCATCTAAGTATAATACCTTATCATATTCCTTAAATAGATTTGGAATAAAAATACGATAATAAATAGATAAAGAATAATAATCTCTTAATCTACTTGCTAACTCTTTTTCAATCTTTTCAATTTGTTTAGAAACATTTCTAAAGATAATTTTATAACCATCTTTAGCAAGTCCTAATATCTTCTTTCTATTCTCTTCAGAAATATCTGTGTTTAAAACATTAATTTCATATTCATGTTTGTCTGTGTTTCCGTTTTCTGTTAATGATTTAATTGCTACTGCTAAATATGGAGCATAATTATCATCACAAGAAAAAAATACAGGTATTAATTGTTTATTCATTAATTGTTCTCCGTTCTATATATAAAAAATAATAATTAACTATTTCAGCAAATTTTAAATTCTCTATCACCAACTTACTATTTAAGTATACCATAATATTGATATATTACTCATAATTATTTTTTATCAATACATTTAGAAATTATATAAACGATATCTTCAATAGACTTATCCATATTAAAAATACCATTACCAACAGGATAGTAAACTGAATAGATTTTATAACTGTTTCTAGCTATACATTTTACAAACTCTTTTTTTCTTACTTCTGATACACTTATCTTTTCATCTAGTACTATAGAACTAACTTGATTTCCTAGTAAAATTATAACCTTTGGATTTACAATTTCTATTTCCTTAAATAATAATTTTAAGTACTTTTTATAAACATCATCGCTAATTACTCTTGCATCTTCTTGAGTACATTTGCCTAGATTAGTAATAAAGTAGTTATGCTTTTTAACATTATCGTAAACTTCATTAGCAAAATCGTAATTCCATTCACTACTCTTTTTGTTTTTGATATCTAAATAAACGTCTTCATCTAATAATCCAACTTTATAAAACAACTTCCAAATGTTTTTCGTCCCAAGCCAAGGAGCTTTAATACCCTTCCATTCTTTAGAAGAAGCAATGTTTCTTCCAGTCGGATTCATAAAAACAAACATCATATCAGGATTATTATCTTGACCTCCAAAATAAATTGAATCTAATTTCTTAGATCCATATTTATTTTGTAATCTATCATATTTAATTTTTAACTCATCTAACTCTATCATAGGTCTCATCTTTATTTACTCTTTCAACTAAATACATATCAGAATTAAATACCTTCCAGCCATATTTTTGAGCATAACTTAAAATTTTAGCAATCTTTTTTAAAGTTAATTTATCTTCTTTAGCCCAATCAAAAGGAATAGCAATTCCAACAATCTTATCTAAAGGTATTTCATCCTTAACATGATACTCATCTTTAAACTGACTAACTCTTTCTTTACTAGAATCATATTGATATCCATTATAAGCTTCCGTCTTAATAGCTGCTATATCAGGACTAATAATAAATGTAGGACAACCAAAAATCCAACCATAAAAAGAAGACTCTAACATTTCTGGTACATCTCTTTCTACTTTGCCACCATCCCATTTAGCAACACTTATATAATCATCACCATTGAATAAAGTATTTCTATTATCATTTCTTTTATTTTTACTTTTTATTCCACCAGTTTCAATTATCTTAATCATTGTATCCAATGCGGTTTTTACATATTCACCAGTTCCATGATAATAATAATCCATACTGCATCACCAGTTATATTATACAAAAAAAGAAATACTAATTGTATTTCTTTTTTCTTATAAACTTAAATACTTCCATAACTATAAGTATTGGTATCGCCGTTAAGAACAACCATAACATATGTAAAGCACTTACTGATTCAGTTTTTAATAAGTGACTTAATATTGGAACATGCATAATTATTAATTGTAATCCAATTGATCCAACGACTGCCACAATAATTAATGGGTTCTTAAATGGATTGCTCTTAAAGATAGAATGTTTTTCAGAACGACAATTAAAGACATGAATATTTTGCATAAATACCATTAAAGTCATTATATAACCTCTAGCTACATTAACATCCATATTAACCTTCTTAAGTAAGAATACCCAAACTATATAAACAATAATTCCCATAAATAATCCAGATAACAATATTTCTCTAGTTAATAATTTATCAAATATTGATTCCTTAGGATCTCTAGGTTTATCATCCATCAAATCTTCTTCTTCAGTTTCAAATGATAATGCTAAATCCTGTAATCCATCAGTAACTAAATTTAACCATAAAAGTTGTACTGCAACCAAAGGCATTGGCATATTAGTTAAAATTGAAAGGACAAAGAATAATACCTCACAAAGACCACAAGATACTAACATATAAATTACTTTTCTAATATTAGCATAAGCATTTCGTCCTTCTTCAACACCAGCTACGATACTCATAAAATTATTATCAATAATAATCATATCACTTGTTTCTTTTGCAACATCAGAACCACCACCCATGGCAACTCCGATATTAGCACTTTTAATAGCTGGTGAATCATTAACACCATCACCTGTTACAGCTACGAATTCACCGTTACGTTTTAAAGCTTCAACGATTTCTAATTTTTGTAGAGGTGTAACCCTAGTATAAACCGTTTTAGTTTGCACAAATTTATCAAAGGATACATGTCCTTTTGCTAATTCTTCTTCTATCAATGTACCATTAGCAACTTCATCATATGATTTAGCTATTCCTAAGTCTTTAGCTATTGAATAAGCAGTTAATGGATGATCTCCTGTAACCATTAATACTTTAATACCAGCTCTTTTACAATTCTTAATACTTTCTTTAGCTTCTTCCCTAATCGGATCTATAAATGCTACTAAGCCTAAGAATACTAACTTTGGGATATCTTTATTTGTATAAAATTCTTTTTTCTTAAAATCATCAACTTTATTAGCAGCCAAAGCTATTACACGATAACCGTTCTTAGCTAGTTCTTCATTTTGCATACTAATTTTTTCTTTATTAATTTTAACAATATTATTTCCGTCATACATTTCATCACAGAAATCAAATAACGTATCAACAGCACCTTTTACAGTAACTCTAACCTCATCATCATTTTGATAATAAACTGCTGAATACTTGTTTTCTGATTCATAAGGAATTCCACCAATGATTTCGTTTTTATCATAATCTACATCAGCTTTTCTAGCTAATGTGATAAATGCAATATCAATACTATCTCCATAACTAGTCCAAATGTCATCTACACACTCAATACCAGCTTCATTATTTAAAAGACCCATTTGAGCGATTTCATTTACTCGTTCTCTAAACTCTTTACTACCAGTTATTTCTCCATCATCATAATAACCAGTTCCACTAATTTTATACTCTATACCATTTGGTAAAACTATCCTTTTAGCAGTTTGCTCATTAACAGTTAAAGTTCCTGTCTTATCACTTGCTATAACAGTACAACTACCCAATGATTCAACTGAATTTAATTTTTTTACAATAACATTTCTTTTACTCATCCTAGATGAACCAATTGTTAATGCTAGTGTTAATGCCAAAGGTAATCCTTCTGGCATAGCTGATACCGCTAAACTAACTACAGACATAAATACTTCTTCAAAATGATAACCTTTTAAAAACAATAAACCTATTAATATAATTGATACAATAACTATTAACACACTAATTTGTTTAGTAAACTTATTCATTCTAAGTGTTAATGGTGTTGGAGCATCCTCAGCTGTATTAACTTTTTCAGCTATCTTACCTATTTCAGTATGAGCACCAGTAGAAACAACAATACACGTTCCTCTTCCCGTAATAACATTGGTTCCGGCATAAACCATATTCTTGCTATCACTTACAGCTTTAACTTCTTCACTTGGGTCATCATTTTTAGAACTCTCTATTGATTCGCCAGTTAAAACAGCTTCATCTATTGAAAGATTACTACTAGATATTAATCTAGCATCAGCAGAAACTTTGCAACCAGAACTAAGTAATACAATATCTCCAACTACTAAGTTTCTAGAATCTATAGATTTTTCTTTTCCGTTTCTAATAACATCTACTCTAACTTTAATCATATTAGCCAAAGCTTCTGCACTCTTGTTAGCTCTCCATTCTTGAACAGTTCCCATAATAGCATCTACCAAAATAATAAAGATAATAGCTATGGCATCAGTATATTCTTTAATAAAGACAGAAAGTACTGCTGCTAAAATCATAATAAAAGTAATAGCATTACAAAACTGCATAAAAAAAATCTTTACTATGCTGTCTTTTTCCTTCTTTGGCAATTCATTATATCCATATTTAAGAAGACGTTCTTCAACTTCTTGATCATTAAGACCGGTTTTTCTGGTCTTTAATGCTTCATACAACTCCTCTTCATTCATTTGTTGATAATCTTTCATGTAATCCTCCCTACATTGTGCCCATATTATACCATAAAAGCCCCTTTTTTTAAAGGGGCCTACTTTAGATACTTACTCATTAAATAGCCGTATTTCTTAACAAAAATACTAACGACATCTTCAACAAATTCATCTAATTCTCGTTCGTCAAAGATTTTTAATTCCTCTATTTTTAATCTATTATAAACTTTATCTAAACGATTAAACACATCATATATTTTAGAGATATTTACCTCCTCAACATGAGCATCGAATCCTTTTTTCTCAATATACTCTCTTAATTCTTTTGTATTCAATTCAATTTTATACTTCTTAATAAAATAACCATTACTTCTACTATATTCTTTATATAAACCTTTTTTACTTAGTTTACTAAAAAAAGCTCTAGCTTTAATAATTTTTCCTGTCTTATTTATTCTTACATAATAAAAATTATCTTTTTCCGTAACTTTAGCATAATTTTTATCTAAAAAAGTAATCACCTTAGGCAAGAAAAATCTAAAATAATAATAATCTGTACATAAATGAAAAAAATATGCCAAAGTTTCAATGTGTTTTTTTATTTCTTTTTCATATTTTTCCAAGAATATATCACAATTAGGGAACTCAAGTATTTTATTAGTTTTTCTCCTAAAATGTGTTTTCCTTTTAGCTCTTTGAATATTCCTTTTATTCTCAAATTCATTTAAAGAATAATCAATATCAACTTGTTTAATATCAGGTATCATATTTCCGATAATAAACTTTGTTTTTTGTTCATCATTTAATTTAAGTTGATCCATTAATTTAATTGCACATGCTGTATGTCCGATATAAGATGGCATAATATCACTCCTTAAATAAAGACAACTTAATCCAATGATTAAGTTATTTTTCTTTTACAATTATAACATATTTTCTTAATATTTATATTCTTTATTTATCCAAGCCATGATAAGTTCAACCACGTAGTTTACTTGATTATCAGTTAATTCTACACCTTTACTGATATGATGCCATTTTTCTAAACAACCTCGGCAACAAGTCCCTGTTGCATGTTGAGCAACAAAAACCGGATGACCTTTCATCGGTGTTTGCTTACCATCATTTAAAGGATTAGCAGGCTTTAATTTATTAATTATAAAATCATAAGCATGTTCTCTAACTTTATCCATTCCCTTTTCATCAATATACTTAATCATATATTTACGCAAATGAAAAGAAGATCTAAAAGTAGAATTAGATAAATCTTCTAACTTATTATTAATAATCTTCTTTGCATTTTCATTCATTTAATCACTTCTTAATTAGAATTATTGAGTACATCTTTCAAATTGATTAATATGTCTTCATATTGAATCTCAATTTTTACGTCCTTAGAATCTTCTCCGACTTTAGTATATTTAAAGGTTACCTTTGCTACAGCTTCTACATATTCTTGTTCTTCTTCAACAACATATAACGTATCATCTTCTGTAATAACATAGTATTTATCTACTCCGCCATTTTCAGCATAAACAATCCATTTAACAACTAATTCTTTTTTAGTTACTTTATCTTTAAGAACTAAACCATCAAAATTAAATTGTCCTTCAGTAGAAGTTCTACCATAATTTTCAAATTTTGTTTTATCACCACTATAGCAAACTGGCATTGTAAATTCTCTAACTTCACTTAATTTCTTAATTGAAACCTTTCCTGTTTCATTATTTGAATCAAAATAGTAAATTCCATCATCAGTATCAGCAACATATTGAGTATGTACTTGGCATTCTCCACCATTTCTAACAAAGTATACTCCTACCTTATTAACTTTAACAGTAGGTTTCATTACTGAATATTTACCTTCTTTAGCTCTATACAAAGTTCCATCTTCAGCTAAAATATAATATTCATCAGGTTCTCCCATTTCGTCATCTATAGCTACATAAGCATTAACAGGATTACCTCCAATATTAACAATTTTTGTTTTTTCTACCCATTCAATGTCTAACTTAGATGCTTTAAATTCTTTAACATCCAAGAATTCTTGATGAACATGTTCTGCTTCTAAGAATTCCTTTTCTTTCTTTAAAATATCCTTAATTTCAGCATCACTATTTTTTACTTTATGTGCATCACTATGACTATTCTTCACTGCAAATAGCACTATAAGTCCAATTATTAATAGAACAACAACTATTAATAAAATAATCTTAGTACTTTTTTTCATTTAAATCACCCTACATTTCAGTTTTCCATAAACCATGTAAATTACAATAAGCATAAACAACCATACCTTCTTCATAATCAAAGAATGCTTCTGGTTTATCTCCTGGCTTATAAAAATACTTAACAACACTGTCTTCATATTCTGCAGCTATCCAAGTAATATAATGTTCTTCTGTCATTGGATGTTCTACTTCGCCAACTCTAACATACAGATTATCTCCTTGAATCTCACAAAATGGAACGTGTTTTTCGCCAGCAGCATCAGTACTATTAGCTTTTACTTCAACCATTGTTTCTCCGCAGCATTTAATGCCACAATCATCGCATGTACACGGTTTCAATTCTTCAACCATTGCTCCGCATTTCATACATTTTAAAAGTCTCATATTATCACTCCTAATTTAATTTTATCACAAATAAAAAGATACTAGTATATTATTTAGTATCTTTTTTTATTTCTATAGGATTAACATGAATTACTGTAAGATATATCTCAGGTACTTTCTTGTGAATATCTTTTTCTAATCGATCAGCAATATCATGGCTTTCAAAAGTGCTTAAATTACCATCTACAAATATAGAGAAATTAACCATATACTTATATCCTACTGGCGTTGCATTAAAATGATTAATTTTAACTATTTCTGGATATTCATCTATTATAGCCAATACCTGATCTTTAGTTTCACTAGATATTGTTTTATCCATTAAGACATCATAACTTTCAATAAAAATCATTATACCAGTATAAACAATCCACGTTGCAATTAAAACACCTACAATACCATCTACATACCTAATGTGATAATAAGAAAGTATTACTGATAATAGAGTTAACATAGTAATAAACACATCATTACGATGATCCTTACTATTAGCTTCTACTAATAGATTATGATGTTTCTTACTTACTTCTCTAGTATAAATATATAATAATAACTTAACTATAATAGTTGTAACACAAACAACAACTAACCAAACACTATAATTGTATTCTTGAACTTTTATTATTGATAATATAGAATCGTTTATAACTTTAATTCCTAATAAAACCATTGTAATACTTATAAGCATTGCATAAATATATTCTGCTTTACCATGACCCATATTATGATCTTCATCAGCTTTTTTACTTGCCACTTTATTACCAATATAAGTCATAAATGAATTAAAAATATCTGATCCACTATTAACAGCGTCTGCTATCATAGCTTGACTCTTACTAAATAAACCAATAATTATTTTTATGATAAATAAAAAAATATTACCTATAATACCAAGAATAGATGCTTTTTTTGTATCATCATATCTTTTCATTATCTTCCATCCCTTTTTAACTTAATAATAGATTATTCATCTACTATATTATTATCTTTATCAAAATGTACATCTATTACTTTTCTAGATGCTAAATAATCACACATGTGAACAAATTTCTGCTCAGGTGTTTTTGGTATCGGTAGAATAACATCACTATAATCACTAGTATTAAATCTACCCATATGTGATGAAATACATTCACATAAGAATTCAATATCATCTTTATTTATTGTTAAATCCTTTTCATATTTCTTAATAAAATCACAAGCAACTAAAGGATGATCAAATCGTGTGTATTGTTCTTCTTTTTCATAGCCTTTTTTAACACTATCATGCAATACTAAAGCCATAATAATTAAATCTTTAGTACGAACTGGGAACTTATAAATACCAAACAATTCATAAGCCATTCTAACAGCTGCTTTAGTATGTCTTACTAGTCCACCATCACCAGTTGCATAACTTGGGTGATACTTACCAGTACTACTAGCAGGAATTGTAAAGAAATAATCTGGTATTTGTTTAATCATAAATTCTAATGATTCTTTAACATCATCATTATAAATGTAACTTAACTCTTTTTTAAAAACTTCTACCTTTTCCATAATATCACCTAATTAATTATAACATAAAAAAAGAGAGATTACTCTCCTTTTAACATACCCATAATTCTAGCACTTTCTTCTTCTACTACTTCTTCATCTTCCAAAGACGATGCATAGTATTCATATAAACCAACTTTTGAGTCATAATTAATATCGCTAAGATTTCCTAAATACCAATAATCTTCTTTCCCTGTAACAGGATCAGTAATAGGTACTTTAATCTTTTCTTGAAGACTTATAAATTTTTCAACATCATTTAAATACCCTAGTGAATTACCAGCAAATGATATTTCTTTTAATTTCTTACCTAAATAACCTAAACTAAATGCAATTGTAAGAACAATTATTGCTGTTTGCAAAAGTCCAGTGTCCATTGTTCTACTAGTTATAATAATTGCTTCAAGAGATAATACTAATTCTACTAAACCTTTAAACAAAGCATCTTTAATTCTTTCATGCAAAAACTTTGTATAATCCTTTTCATATCGACGGAATTGATCCTTCATTAAATGTAAGTAAACATTATAATTATGAACAGAAGTAAACTCTTTTGTTTCTTCATGTCCATCTGCGTATATTACTTTAAAAGATTTAACATCATCATTTAATTCTATTCTTGTAATATAGTCTTTTTGATCTTTTTCTCTTATTGTAATATCTTCCATACTATCTTCCCTTTCGGTATGATTTATCTTAATCGATTACATAAAAAAAAGCAAGATAATATCTTACTTTTCAGACTTTAATACTGCTAAGAATGCTTCTTGTGGTACCTCTACTTTACCAATTTGTTTCATTCTCTTTTTACCAGCTTTTTGTGCTTCTAATAGTTTTTTCTTACGAGAAATATCTCCACCATAACATTTAGCAAGTACGTTCTTTCTCATTGCAGCAATATTTTCACGAGCAATTACTTTACTACCAATACTAGCTTGTAATGGAACTTGGAATAATTGTCTAGGAATTATTGTTCTTAAATTCTCAACTATTGCTTTACCTCTATTATAAGCAAAATCTTTATGAACAATAATACTTAAAGCATCAACTATATCACCATTAATTAAAATATCCATCTTAACTAAATCACTTGCTTTATATCCACATATTTCATAATCAAATGAAGCATATCCTTTAGTCATACTCTTTAACTTATCATAAAAATCATAAACTATTTCTGCCAAAGGTAT